>Ga0206679_10001398_pt1 | contig 19957 bp, 13 predicted proteins | sample M110012015metaG_FD_155464 | JGI IMG/M metagenome (GOLD analysis project Ga0206679, IMG submission 155464) | Ammonia-oxidizing marine archaeal communities from Monterey Bay, California, United States - M1 100m 12015 | ecosystem: Environmental > Aquatic > Marine > Intertidal zone | place: USA... | reverse complement strand
ATGACAAGAGTACTTTCCGAGCAAGAATTAGTGAGAAGAGAATCCTTACAAAAATTAAGAGATTTAGGAGTTGATCCTTATCCAGCTGACCTATTTGATGTAAATACAACATCCAAACAGATTAAGGAAAAGTACAAGGAGGGAGAGGAGTTAAATGTAGTGCTTGCAGGAAGATTGATGAGCAGAAGGATTATGGGTAAAGCCTCTTTTGCTGAGCTGCAGGATAGTGACGGAAAAATTCAGATTTATGTAAATAGAGATGAAATTTGTGAAGGGGAAGATAAAACTATGTACAATACAGTTTTCAAAAAACTATTGGATATTGGTGATATTATAGGGGTTACAGGAACTGTTTTTATCACTAAAGTTGGGGAGATATCAGTAAAAGTAAAAGAATTAAAAGTGCTTACAAAATCCTTACGCCCATTACCTTTACCAAAGGTGGATGCTGACGGAACTGTACATGATGCTTTTACTGATCCTGAAAAAAGATACAGACAGAGGTATGTGGATTTAGTAGTTAATCCTGAAGTAAAGGATGCTTTTATTAAGCGTACTAAACTGACTAATTCCATGCGTGAGTTTTTGAATAAGAAAGAATATTTGGAAGTGGAAACGCCAATTTTACAACCACTTTATGGAGGGGCTGCAGCTCGTCCATTTAAAACACATCACAATACTTTGGATATGGAATTATACCTTAGGATTGCAAACGAATTGTATTTGAAAAGATTAGTTGTTGGTGGTTTTGATGGAGTGTATGAATTTTCAAAAGATTTTAGAAATGAGGGAATGAGTCGTTTTCATAATCCTGAATTTACACAAATGGAATTGTATGTTGCCTACAAGGATTATGCTTGGATGATGGACTTGGTGGAGGAAATGGTAGAGAAAATTGCTATTGATTTACACGGGAAAACAGAAATTCAAGTTGGTGATAATTTAATCAATTTCCAAAGACCTTGGAAGCGTTATACCATGTATGAGGCAATTGAGCATTTTACAGGAATTGATATCTCAAAAATGGATGAGGCTACTATGGCTGAAACTGCTAAAAAATTAGGGGTTGAGGTAGATAAAAGCATGGGTAGAGGAAAATTAATTGATGAGATTTTTGGAGAAAAATGTGAAGGACAATTAATACAACCTACTTTCATTACGGACTATCCTGTTGAGATGTCGCCACTAGCAAAAAAACACAGAGAGCATGAAGGATTAGTTGAGCGTTTTGAAGCGATTTGTAATGGAAAGGAAATATGTAATGCCTTTTCAGAATTGAACGATCCAATAGACCAAAGAGCAAGATTTGAAGAGCAGTTGGAACTTGGAAAAAGAGGAGATGATGAAGCCATGTTATTGGATGAAGATTTCCTAAGAGCAATAGAATACGGAATGCCACCTACTGCCGGATTAGGTATTGGAATTGATAGGTTGAGCATGATTATGACCAATTCTAACTCTATACAAGATGTATTGTTTTTTCCACAAATGAAAGCTGAAAAAACAGGAGCTGAGGAGTAGAAAATTCTTCTCCAGAGTAGACTATCTTGCTAAAAGTTTTTTTGAAACTTTATATGTTGCAGAATACAAAAGACCTTCTTGTCGAGTTTTAAGTGTCTTAAATTCTTTTTTGTACCAAACAGGATTAGTTGCTTTCTTTTTATGATTTTCATGTGTTGAAGCCTCATGAGATTCATCTTTAGACCATGGTTTAATAGTATAAACACTCAATCCAAAATGTTCAGCCCTGTCTAAAACAATCCCAAAATCGTTTTCAGAAAAATATTGAATTCCATCTTCAGCAAATCCATCATTTAGGTTTTTTAAATCTGTAAATATATTTTTTTCTAAAAATTGTGATTGTTCCATGTTTGTATTTTTGCTAATGGTTTGTGTATGAATTATAGGTTGCAAAAGTATGCTAAATTTCTCACAACTGCTAGCTGAAAAGGTAAGGCGTGGAAAACAAGTTTATTTTTCATAAATCTTTTTGGATCTTGCCTTCCCAATCAACTTTTCTAATTCTTCCTTTTTAGCTTCCATTACTTTTTTAACTGAACCAAAATGAGAGATGAGTAGCTCCACAGTTTTTGGGCCTATTCCATCAATTTTATCCAATGAAGTCCCAAGGATATCTTTTCCTCTTTGCTTCCGGTGGTGTGTAATGCCAAAGCGATGGGCTTCATCTCGTAATTGCTGTATCAACTTCAAACTTTCTGATCGTTTGTCTAAATATAAAGGGACACTATCTCCAGGAAAATAGATTTCTTCCAAGCGTTTTGCAATTCCAATAATAGCTACTTTCCCTCTCAACTTTAATTTGTCCAAACTTTTTACTGCTGAGCTTAATTGTCCTTTTCCTCCATCAACAACAATCAATTCTGGCAAAGGCTGCTGTTCATCCAAAAGGCGTTTGTATCTTCTATAAACCACCTCTTCCATACTTGCAAAATCATCAGCACTAACTACTGTTTTGATATTGAAATGGCGATAATCTTTTTTGCTCGGTCTCGCATTTTTAAAAACCACACAAGCTGCCACAGGATTTGCTCCTTGAATGTTGGAATTATCAAAACACTCAATATGTCTTGGGCGGTATTTTAAGTGTAAATCCTTTTGCATTTGTTCCAAAATACGCTTATTGTCTTGCTTTTCAATGTTATTGATTTTGCGTTTTTGCTTGTCTAACTGCATGTATTTTGCATTCCTCAAACTCAGGTCAATTAGTTTTTTCTTGTCTCCAATTTTAGGGATGGTGATGCTCAAGTCCTCCCATACATTTTCTAAGGAATGGGAACAATAGATAGTTTTTGAAGTGCTCTCAAATCTTTGCCTAAGCTCAATAATTGCTAATTGCAATAACTCTTCTTCTGTTTCATTCAGTTTTTTATTCAGCTCCAAAGTGTGTGCCTGAATTATAGCACCAGAATTTATCTTTAGATAATTCACAAAAGCAGTGTCTTCATCTGAAAGAATAGTAAACACATCCACATCATTAATTTTAGGGTTTACAATGGTTGATTTTGCTTGATAGTTGTTGAGTAAATCAATTTTTTCCTTTACTGATTGGGCTTTTTCAAACTCCATTTTTTCAGAAAAATGAAGCATAGCTGTTTTTAAATGTTGTGTTACCGATTTGATATCTCCTTTAATAATTTGTTGGATATGCTCAATTCCCAATTGATATTCTTCAGTAGTTTGCTTGTCCTCACAAGGGCCTAAACAGTTTCCTATATGGTACTCTAAGCATACTTTGAATTTCTTTGCTTTGATGTTTTTATCTGTTAAACTTAAATTGCAATTTCGTAAAGGGTATAGTTGCTGAAAAAAATCTAAAAGCGTTTTTACCAAACGCACTGACGTGTAAGGTCCAAAATAAGTTGAGCCATCTTTTATTACATTTCTAGTTTGAAAAATCCTTGGGAAGGGTTCATTTTTTATGCAAATCCAAGGGTAAGTTTTTCCATCCTTTAAGGCAACATTGTATTTGGGCTGATGTTTTTTTATCATATTGTTCTCTAATAAAAGGGCGTCAATTTCAGTAGGAACAACTACATATTGTATGTCGTGAATCTTATTGACAAGTACTTTTGTTTTTCCGTGTTCTTGTTTTTTATTGAAATAGGAACTTACTCGTTTTTTTAGGTTTTTTGCTTTTCCAACATATAATAAAGTTTCATTTTTATCATAGTATCGATAGACCCCTGCTTTTTCAGGGATAAGTTTAAGTAAGCCTTTTATGTGTTCGGTTGTTGGCATTATCTACTGAGAACTACAACTTGTTTAAACTTTTCACTTATCCCATCTTCACTAAATACCTCCATCCAAACGATATACATTCCAGTATTTAACTGCAAACCATCTTCTGATGTTCCATTCCAATTAATTGAACCTGAGTTCCCAATCATTTGATTGTTTATAAGGTTTTTTACTAACCTTCCTTCATTATCAAAAACCTTGATTGTAGCCATTAAGTTAGTTTTACTGAAACTCCAATTTATGGAGCAAACATCTTTATATCCATTATTGTTAGGGCTGAAAGATTTTGGATCAATATTCATCTCTCCAATACTTTGAATTACTAATTCTTGGGAGTTTTTATAAGTTGGCGTACCAAAACCTACTGTACTTGCTGCCGAATGCCAATTGCTAGTTTTTTGCGTTTCAGTATTTATAGCTAATCGCTCTAAACTTACGCCATCTTCTGTTTCCAGTAACGAAAAGTGCATCTCTTCATGGTAAGCAAAAGCATCTATTATTTGGTTTAAAGATTGATGTACAATACAAATTTTTCCTTCTTCATTGGGTAGCGTTGGCATGCTAGCTACTTCAATAAATTGGTATGGATTTTCACAATAATATTCTTGCTTAACTTTTCCAGAATCACTCGTTAAGACCAAATAAGTATGTGGTGAAAAAAGGTGTGTTTCTGCTGTAATTATTTCTACTTCTTCAGGATGTAAAATTCCTCCAAATTCAAAGAAATTGGCTATTCGTAATTTTGATAAATCAAAAAATGAATTGGAATTATTGTATATCTCTATATAATCTACCCCATCCTCTTTTGGGTTAAACAGGATTTCATTTATGATGATATCATTAGCGATTACAGTGTCAGTAATTCCAAATTTCATACTATTGGATAGCAAATTTCCAGAACAGTCTACTAGTCCAGTTGCTGAAATAGTATAAGTTGTATTTGTTAAAAAATTAAAATTTAAAGTCAGGTTTACAGCATTAAAAAATGGAGCTAGAGGTTTGCTTTGTATTGGTGCTATTTCATTGATTTCAAAAAGTGAATGGCTGAATAACATTAAAGAATCCAAAGTTTTGTTAAAATGAATTTGGACGGTATTACTATCAATAATATGTGCTTTGTTAATCTTGAATTTTTCTATATAAACAGATTCTCCAAAAACTGAATTTTGGGTTCCTGGTGTTCCGCCAATATTAGCAATTGATGCTCTCCAATTATTTTGTTCCTCACAATAAAGGTTAGGATTTATCTGTTCAATGCTCCAGCCTCCTTCATTTTTATTGTCATCATTATACCACTTATCCGTATAGGAAATTGCATTGATGAGTTTTCCATTATTGTCTTTTAAAATTATGTCCGACCCTCCATTCGTTAAAGAAATAGAAGAAAAACCTATTTTAGAAATGGTATTTGAAAAGGAATCAATTGCACTCTCTTTTATTAAAATCACAAAACTGTCAGGTTCAATTTTTGATAAAGGAAATGCTTTTTCTGTAGTTCCAATAGTAAGCGTCCAATCAGTTAGATCAATAGTAGTATCTGTTCTGTTATAAAGCTCAATGTATTCTACTTCTGGTAACCCAATGGTTGGAGTGGGGTCAGCATAAATCTCGTTAATTATAATATCATTGGCCTTTATTTCTTGTGGAGCTGTTTCAGTTGCAGAATCACCATTTACATTTATATTATCAAACCAGAATTTATCAGCTCGAGTTGAGGTGTATTTGCAATACACCCCAAAATAATTGGAAGTTGTTATGCTGTTATCAAAAGCTAATCCTTGCAACATATATTGATTTGAAGTGTCAACAAATAATTCCCAATTCCCAATACTGTCTCGAGTAACTTTTATTTTCAGGTCAGGGTTTATGGCAGCAATTCCATCTATCCCATCAATAATTTTAGTGTTAGTATTTCCATCTTGTATATATAAGCTTACATCATCAATAGCTCCACTTTCACCTCCAATCTTTACATATATCCCTTTTAGATTTGAAGTGATATCTGAATTATCAGAAACAATATAAACTTTAGCATAATTTGATGTTGATGGAGAAAATTCTAGTTGCACATCAAATTCCCAAACACCATTTATGATTGCTTTACTCTCAGTTGTTAAATAGGAGGTATTCGAAATAGTATCATTTAAATGTAATTGACTCAAGGTATCAATTTCAAATCGAGCAGTATCACCAGTCCAATTAGGGTTATTTGTAAAATCACCATCTGAAAAGTCATCAGTAAATTGAGCAAAACTAACTGAAGGAAGGTTAAATAAGATAAAAATAAAAAAGTACTTCTTCATAGAGGGTAAATGTAGTACTTTTGGAGGGTAAAAAAAAGGAAAATGAGATTAGCAATTGTAGGAGTAACAGGCATGGTGGGGCAGGAGATATTGAAAGTTTTGGAAGAAAGAAACCTTTCTTTTACTGAGCTTATTCCTGTAGCTTCAGAAAAATCTTGTGGTCAAAGTATTAAATTTAAAGGAAGATCTTTTGAAATTATTAGCTTGGCAACCCTTTTGGAAAACCCGCCAGAATTGGCTTTGTTTTCTGCTGGGGGTGAAATTGCTAAAGTTTGGGCACCAAAATTAGCAGCAAAAGGATGTAAGGTAATTGATAATTCATCTTATTGGAGAATGCATAAAAATCACAAGTTAATTGTTCCAGAAATAAATGCTAATGAGCTTATAAAAGAGGATATGATTATTGCAAATCCGAATTGTTCTACCATACAATTAGTAATGGCTCTTGCTCCGCTTCATAAAAAGTATAGTGTAAAAAGAGCAGTAGTTTCTACTTATCAATCCATTAGCGGTACAGGAATAAAGGCAGTTGAGCAGTTAGAGAATGAAGAATTGTCTTTAGAAGGGGAGATGGTTTATCCGCATCCTATTTACAAAAATGCCTTACCTCATTGTGATGTATTTTTAGAGAACGATTACACTAAGGAGGAGATGAAGATTACCAATGAAACTAAGAAAATTCTAGACAATTCAATTGCTATTTCGGCAACTGCTGTTCGTGTTCCTGTTGATGGTGGGCATTCTGAAAGTGTGAATGTTACTTTTGAAAATGACTTTGAAATTGAGGAATTAAAAACTACTTTAGCAAGCATGGAAGGTGTTGTAGTGCTTGATGATCCTGAAAAAAATGAATATCCTATGCCGATAAACGCTCAAGGAAAGGATGATGTTTTTGTAGGGAGAATCAGAAGAGATTTCACTCAAGAAAAAACATTAAATATGTGGGTAGTAGCTGACAATTTAAGAAAAGGAGCTGCTACAAATACAGTGCAAATAGCTGAATATTTGCTAAATTATAACCTTGTTTAAGTATGATTATTTCTCATAAATATAAGTTTTTGTTTATTGGCTTGCCATTTTCAGCATCCTCTGCAATCACCAAAGAATTGCATGCAAATTATGAAGGAAAACCTTATTTAAGAAAGCATTCCTTGTACCATGAGTTCAAAAAAGTTGCTACAAAAGATGAACAAAAATATTTTGTGTTTGCAGTGCTCAGAAACCCTATGGAAATTGCCATTACAGTGTATGAAAAGATGAAGGCAAATGCAAAAGGAAATTTTACTAATCCTGAATTATTCAAAGAAAATGGAGGTCATATTACTAAAAACCACAGATTACGATTTAACTTTATAAAGGATAATAATGCGAGTTTTCAGGAGTATTTTCTGAAATTTCATAATAAACCTTATGATAATCTATCAAGCATTACTCTTGATAATTGTGATTTTGTAATTAAATATGAAAATATTGCTAAGGACTATATGTTGGCCTTAAAAAAAGCAGGCATAGGAAACCCATACCCACTCCCTGTGGCAAATAAAACAGTAGGTAAAAAAGGGAGTATGTCGGACTATTATAATGAAGAGATTAAAAAACAAGCTATTTATGTTTTTGGACCTTTTTTAACTAAGTATAATTATTCGTTTCCAGAAAATTGGGGAGAGATAAATATTCCGTTATTAAGCACTTTCAAATTTAAAATTATGGGGATTCTCAGGAGGATAAATGAAAGGTTTATTAAAAGACACTCTGAAAGAAAAAGTATTTCTGGCACCATTTATGGAGATATGCAAAGAGAAGAAGCTAGCTAAAATACTTTTCTGTAAAAAAGAAGAATCATAAATATTCCCACCGATATTCCAGCATCAGCAATATTGAAAACAGGACGAAAAAAGATAAAATGGTCTCCTCCAAAAATTGGCATCCAATTAGGGTAGTGACTGTTTAATAATGGAAAGTAAAACATATCTACAACTTTTCCATGTAGTAGAGAAGAATATCCTCCATTTTCTGGTAAAAATTGAGCAACATTATTATAGCTGTCATTAAAAATAATTCCATAAAAAGAACTGTCAATAATATTTCCAATTGCTCCTCCAATAATTAGTCCTATTGCAATTAAAGCACCAACAGGAAGATTGTTTTTAGATAAATCAGTAACATATTTAATTCCAATACCCACAACAATAATCCGAAATAAAGTAAGAAGAGTTTTTCCAGTATGCCCGCCAAATTCCATACCGAATGCCATGCCATTATTTTCAGTAAAATGCAGAATAAACCAATCAAAAATTTTGATTTCTTCTCCTAAAATAAAATGAGTTTTAACCCAAACCTTTATGATTTGATCAATTAAGATGAGAATAAAAGCGGTAAGAAATATCTTTCTCAATGTAGGTTATTGTGCTTTTTTTGCTTCAATGCTAAGTGTAGCATGAGGCACTAGTTTTAACCTTTCTTTTGCAATTAATTTTCCAGTAACCCTGCAAATTCCGTATGTTTTATTTTCAATACGGATTAATGCATTATTAAGGTGTAAGATAAATTTAGCTTGCCTTTCAGCTAGTTTAATGTTTTCTTCTTTTGAAAGTGTAGTTGACCCTTCTTCAAATTGTTTGAAAGTAGGAGAAGTGTCTTCAGTTCCATTATCTGCATCATTAGCAGTTGCTGCTCTTAAGATATTTAAATCATCCTGAGCGCTTTCAATTTTATCAAGAATAATCTGTCTAAATTCTTGAAGCTCATCTTTTGTATATGTAGTTTTTTCAGCCATTGTAATTATTGTTTTTTAATGCTCACTTTTGCAGTAATTTGATCCACAAGCTCTATCTCATCAGCTTCATTATCAGCCACCTCTATGAATTCTAATTTGCCTGCTAAAGTTTCATCACAAATATAAGCGAAATTATTTTGAATAGCAGAACTTAATTGCTCATTGTTTTCAACTAAGATGTTAACCTTATCGGTTACCTCAAAAGCATTGTCTTTTCTTAGGTTTTGAATCCGATTAATGAACTCCCTTGCCAAACCTTCTTCTTTTAATTCATCAGAAATCGTGATATCTAAAGCAACCGTTATCCCATCATTATTAGCAACAATACAACCAGGAATATCGGCAGAACTAATTTCAACATCTGTCAACTCAATTGTAATTGCATCATTAATTTTATAAATCCCTTCTTTTTCAATTTGCTTAATATTTTCAGTAGTAAATTGAGCAATAGCACCAGAAATCAACTTCATATCTTTTCCAAATTTAGGGCCAAGCGTTTTAAAATTCGGTTTTATCTGCTTAGTTAATACATCAGAATCTTCTGTTAAATATTCAATTTCCTTTACATTAATTTCACTTAGAATAATTGTGGAAACTTGCTCAATATCCTGCTGCATTTTTGGGTTTAAAACAGGAATCATTATTTTTTGTAAAGGCTGCCTTACTCGAATCATTTCTTTTTTTCTTAATGACAAAGCTAGTGAAGTAATTTTTTGTGCCAATTGCATTTTTCGCTCTAAATCAGCATCAATTTTACTGCTTTCTGACTTTGGAAAATCAGCTAAATGTACTGATGTTGCAGATTGCTTACTGCTAATCGCATTTAAATCTTGGAATAATCTGTCCATAAAAAATGGAGCAATAGGAGCAGAAAGTATGGCCACTTTTTCTAAACATTCATAAAGCGTTTGGTAAGCAGATACTTTATCAATATTATATTCTCCTTTCCAAAAACGTCTTCTGCTTAAACGAACATGCCAATTGCTTAATTTCCCAATTACAAAGTCCTGAATTAAACGAGCAACACGAGTTGGTTCATAGTTTTCATAATTTTCTTCCACCTCCTTTATTAAAGTGTTTAATTCTGAAAGAATCCAGCGGTCAATTTCTGTTCTATTTTCAATAGCAACCTCTTTTTCAGTATAATTAAAGCCGTCAATATTTGCATATAAGGCAAAGAAAGAATAAGTATTGTAAAGCGTTCCAAAGAATTTTCTTTGCACTTCTTGTATCCCGCTTTCATCAAATTTTAGGTTGTCCCAAGGTTGGGCATTTGATATCATATACCACCTTGTAGCATCTGCTCCATATTTGTCAATAGTCGCAAAAGGATCGGTAGCATTTCCTAATCGTTTGGACATTTTATTGCCGTTCTTATCCAAAACTAACCCATTAGAGATTACATTTTTATAAGCAACTGAGTCAAATAGCATAGTTGAAATAGCATGCAAAGTAAAGAACCATCCTCTTGTTTGATCCACCCCTTCTGCAATAAAATCAGCAGGATAATTTTTTTCAAAAACTTCCTTATTTTCAAATGGGTAATGTAGTTGAGCATAAGGCATTGACCCTGAGTCAAACCAAACATCAATTAAATCCAACTCTCTTTTCATTGGTTTTCCATCATCCGAAACTAAAATAATATCATCAACATAGGGCCTGTGCAAATCAAAAGAAGTGTAGTTCTCTTCTGACATATCCCCAACAACAAAGTCAGCTAAAGGACTAGTTTTCATGAAGCCTGCAGTAACTGATTTTTCAATTTCAGCTTTTAATTCTTCAACTGAACTAATACAGATTTCTGTTTCTCCATCCTCAGTTCTCCAAATTGGAATTGGAATTCCCCAAAAACGAGAACGTGATAAATTCCAGTCTACTAAATTCTCAATCCAATTTCCAAACCTTCCTTCACCAGTTGATTTAGGTTTCCAATTAATGGTGTTGTTAAGCTCCATCATCCTAGCTTTATAGTCGGTAGTTTTCACAAACCAACTATCCATAGGATAGTATAAAATCGGTTTGTCAGTACGCCAACAATGTGGGTATGAATGCTCGTATTTTTCTGCTTTAAAGCAAAGGTTATTTTCTTTTAATTTAATGACAATTTGTACATCAACCGAGAGTTTTGGTTTTTCATCTTCCTCTGTGTAAAACTCATCCTTTACATACATTCCTGCAAAGTCAGCAACTTCATCAACAAATTTCCCTTGCTTGTTTACTAAAGTTAAACTTCCAATTCCGTTTTGTTTACAAACTCTATTGTCATCAGCCCCAAAACTTGGTGCCAAGTGAACAATTCCAGTTCCATCTTCAGTAGTTACAAAATCAGCCAATAACACTCTAAAGGCATCTCCATCTTTAGGTTGTGCATAAGGTAAAAGCTGTTCATAGCTTAAGCCTTCTAAGCTATCTCCTTTGAATTCAGTTATAATTTTATAAGGAAGGTTTTTGTTCCCAGTTTCAAAGTCCTCAAATTTGAGAGCTTCATTTTCAGGAGTAAAATATTTTGCGGCTAAATCCTTGGCTACAACAACTGAAATTGCTTTTCCTGTATATTGATTAAGTGTTTCTATTAATAAATAGTCAATCTTTTTACCTACTGCTAATGCAGTATTGGAAGGTAATGTCCAGGGGGTAGTTGTCCAAGCTAGGAAATATATATCATAATTTGTATGCGTAAATAAAGCTTTGGACTTCTCATCCTTTATTACTTTAAATTGAGCAATTGCAGAAGTATCTTTTACATCACGATAACAGCCAGGCTGATTGAGTTCATGCGTACTTAATCCTGTTCCTGCTTTTGGTGAAAATGGTTGAATAGTATGTCCTTTGTAAAGCAAACCTTTTTTGTGCATTTTACCCAAGAGCCACCAAACACTTTCAATGTATTTATTATCGTAAGTTACGTAAGGATTTTGCATATCTACCCAATATCCCATTTCTTCAGTAATGTCTTCCCAGCTCCCTTTGTACTTCATTACATTGGTTCGGCAAGCCTTATTATAATCTTCAATGGATATTGTTGTTCCAATATCTTCTTTTGTAATTCCTAATTCTTTCTCTACTCCAAGTTCTACCGGCAATCCGTGTGTATCCCATCCTGCCTTTCGGTTTACCTGAAAACCTTGTAGCGTTTTGTAGCGACAAAATAAATCTTTAATCGTACGGGCAATTACATGGTGAATCCCAGGCATTCCGTTTGCTGAAGGTGGTCCTTCATAAAATGTAAATGTAGGATTCCCTTTTCTGCTTTCAATACTTTGATTGAAAACATCAGATTTTCTCCAATTTTCTAAAACTTCTTTATGGGTTTTAGATAAACTTAATTGTTTGTATTCCTTGAACTTGCTCATTTTTTATGCTAAATATAATGCGTGCAAATATAGTTTTTGCATTTTAGATAACAAGTGCTAATGTGTCTTAAAAAAGAGAAGGTGTTTTAGGTTAACGAATAATGTTTATTTCGGATGTTTCTTGGTGTTTCCAACCTTCAAAATCCTGATAGTATATTTCGTAAACATAACTTCCTAATGGTAGCTCTTTTCCGGATATTTGATGCTTTCCGTTCCATCCATTAATTAACTTCCCTCCGCTATACATACATTTTAAATCGTTAATATTATTAGTGGAATATACTAATTCACTAAAGCGACTATACACATTAAAAGTAAAAGTATTTTCTCTTATTCCGTGATAAGAAATGCAAAAGTTGTCATTTACTCCGTCTAGATCAGGAGTAAATGAATTTGGAATATATATCCAATAATCATCAGTAACTTGAATATGCTTAAAGGTGGTATCTATACAGCCGTTACCATCTTGGATAATTAAACTTACTTGATACATGGCTAATGAATCACCATATGTATGGTAAGGGTTTTCTGAAAAATCAGGAAGAGTATTGTCTCCAAAATCCCATTGCCAGTTAATAATATTACCAACTGATTTGTCAATCAGTTGAGTTGTTGTAAACAAGATAGTCATACTATCAGGTTGTGGGTCGAAATTAGCAACAGGAGAAGGAAGAATAGTAACAAGAGCTTGCCCTTTAGTATTTCCAATTGTATTATTGTCAGAGAAATAAGTTAAAGCATAGTTTCCCTCTAATTTTGTATTTATAATATAAGGGTTTATGGTAGTAGTAATAGAAGGTTGACTCACTCCATTAATAGTATAAATAAAAGTAAAAGGAGCTGAAGCGTTATTAAAATAAACCTTTACTTCTGCATCTGTTTTTGCATTACTACATATTGTATCATCCCCCTGGATAAATGCACTCATTTTTGAGATGTTCAAAATAATAGAGTCGTTATATTCTCCATAAAAAGAATTATTAACTAAACCTCCGTTTAGCAGTGTATTGCTATCTGTACTCCAAGAGTTAAATACAAATTGAGGGTCAATATTAGGGTCAATAGTATTTAAATCATCAATAAATACAGTTTCAGAATATGGGAAACTTGAAATAATATTTCCATTAATATTGATAGATGTTGTGGTGCCTGTAGGATTTACATCATAAACAATAGTTGGTTTTTTATAAAGATATAAAGTTACTGTATCATCATTAGTAGCATAAAAAGAATCTACCATATTGGCAGCTAAAGGCATTAATGTAACGCTATCAGAACCCCAAGTACTAAATCCATATAAAGGATCAATATTTGGAGATATATTTACTGTATTATTTACCATATAACTTATAGTTGTAGGGAAGGTATTAATTAAAGTTCCATTAGCTATTATTGTTGTGCTAGTTCCTGCAGGAATTACATTATAGGTTATGTCTTTTGTGGGAATAAAATACGCCTTAACCGTTACATCTCCTTGTAAATCTAGAACTAAAGTATCTACATTAGGGTCAAAAATATAAGTGTTTGTTGAAATAACTTCCCAATGGTCAAAAGTTCCGCTTTTTACCTCAAAAGGTAGTGCTATCCCTCCAAATCTTTGGTCTGTCCATGGGGTGTTTCCGTCATTAATAATATTTCCGTTACTCATTTCAACCTCACCTATTCCAATAATTTCAACAATAACATCATAAGACCCTGTAATTGCAGTGTCGCAATCAACAAACCCTGAATTCATACTATCGCACCTTGCTAAAATAAAGTTTCTTAAATCGGTAACATTGCTTTGCCAAGTTGCATAGGTTCCGCCCCATGTTGTTATTTGTCTTGGCATTTCTGGGTCAATTACTGCAATCATGCTATCTAATACATTTATCATAAAAGCACATGAAAGACCTCCATTTGCTAAATCTTGCCACCTATTAATATATTCATCATGAAATTCTTGATTGGTAAGCATCTCATTCCAGATTGGAACATGTCCTTGCCCACCAGTATTTCCAAGAGTACTTGCATCACAAGGTGATGCATCAGGGTCTGAACTTGGAATTCCTGTATAATTTGTTCCATGATCAAAGGTGTTATCCATATCCCAAAGGGTATATCTCCACTTCTTTTTCTCCCCATTAGGGTCCATCCCTCTCCACCAAGCTGTATTCCAGTTTAACCAATCTTGACATACTACATATGAATTTAGAAGAAAGTAATCAATTAGACTCCCAATATTATATTCGCTTTTTGCTTGATTATAATTTACTTGGTTAACCATTGGATTTGCACCTACATAATTGACAAATGTATTCCAGTCTGGCTGTGCATTAGGGGCTCCATATTCAGTCCATGTGCCACCCCAAGTTTTTAGGTATTGAAGATTGTTTTTGTTCTGATCATAATAATGATCTGTAAAATCATGATCGTCAACTTTCTCTCTTATTTCATAAACCCCCCAATACTCTCCATTTTTATATAGGATACAAGAGGTAGTTGACCTTTCATCCATTCTTAAATCAGCTAATTGAGATAAATGATGAACATAAGCATCTCTTATGTGTGCTCCTGAACCCCCATAAGAAAATGGGTAATTATCATTTGCAGCAGCCTTCACAATTACTCTTTGAAATTTATCACGATTTTTTGTCATAAATATTTCATCTTGTAAGGCATAATTATATCCAAACTGATCTCTCATCACATAATCAAACCCCCTCTGTCCGTAAGCCCAAGAATCATTACCATGTTTATTATATTCTCCAGTTCCTTTATCGAGTAATACCCCATTTTCATCAAACCATTCAATAGTGCCGTGGGGTTTTAAATTTCCTTGCCCCCAAGTAGTTGAATTTCCCAATAAGTCGCTAACCTCACTTCCAGATATTGATAAAATAGGAATAGTGTGCGTATCGTTAATAAAAAAGGTGTGGTAGTCAATAAAACTTGGAGGAATATTAGCTGTTGAACTATAGCAAACCGCCTTTACTACTGTTGTTGCTGAAATAGTTATTGCCCCTGCATATAGTGTTGATGTATTGTCGGGAGCATCACCATTTATTGTATAATAGATTGTAATATTAGGATCAGGAGAACTGAGGCTTAAGTTAACATTTACTGTGTTGTATCCTCCTACTTGAGAAAATACTGGAATTGTTGCGTATTCTTGCATTGCCCCAATATTACTAGCGCTAGGCGTTCCGGTTGTGAAAACACTCCAAATTGCTGCTCCATCAGTTTGCCTTCCTCTTGAGTGTGAGTTCTGGTTAGGAAGCACTCGAATAGAATCCTGGAAAGTCCCAGAAGCATCAGAAAGCATCAACACTTCATTCCCTTTTGTTTGGGTTATCTTAAAATTGGAATGAGCATCTGCCAAAATTAGCTCATCTCTACCAGAGCAATAGATTAGCACTACACCATTTGCAGGGACAATAAAAGATGATGGAAAAATCCATTTTGTTGGATTTGAAGGCTTATCAGTAAGTGCCCACCCATTTATATCGATAGCAGTTGTGGTAGGGTTATATAGTTCTACCCAATCCTCAAACTCACCATAATTATCAGCGAAAGTATTATAGTTAGCAGCAGAGTATTCGTTAATTACAATTTGTCCATTTGCAGAAAATAATGCAAAACAAAATATTAAAAGCGTATAAATCAGTTTGTTCATTCTACAAAAATACGTAAAATTTATGATTTACTAGGAGGTGTCTATTGGAGAATCTTATGCATTCAAACTTAAAGACCTACTAAAAGCCCTTGCAGAACATTTTTTCTACTTTTGCTAACTATTTTAATACAATTTGATGCAGAACAATATAAAGGAAGATTTAGTCCTATTTAACGAGTTGATAAATGAATTATTAACTGATGAATTAAAGAACCCAGTAGCAAATGTAGTCCCCTCTTCTGAGCTGAATGATAAGTTTGATTTAGTCCTACAGAGAAGCCCTGCTATTGCTGAGGATTTTAAAAAAGAATTAAAAAGTCTAGTATTAAATACGCCTAAATCATCTTCAAAATTATTTTTTAATCAACTATTTGGAGGTAGGCATAGCAAAGCAATTTTAGGTGATTTGTTAGCTGTGATGCTTAATAATAGTATGGCAACTTATAAAATTGCAGGACCTCAAGTTGCAGTTGAAAAGGAAATTATAAAGCAAGTAAATAAGTTAATTGGTTATCCTGAAGGTTGTGGCGGAACATTCCCGACAGGAGGTTCAATGTGTAACTTTATGTCCTTAGTAATGGCAAGGGATAAAAAAGATACAGAGATTAAAAACAAAGGTATGCAAGGAAAATTACTTGCCTATACTTCAGAAAACTCCCATTATTCTATTGCTAAAAATGCAGCATTTACTGGTGTAGGTAGAGATAATATTCGTTATATAAAATCAACTGAAAATGGGCAAATGGATGTTGCTGATTTTAGTAGGCAAGTTCAAGAAGATATAACTAATGGATATGTTCCGTTTTATTTAAATGCTACTGCAGGAACTACCGTACTTTGTGCATTTGATAATGTTGCTGAGTTAGCCCCAATTTGTAAGCAATACAATATTTGGCTGCATCTTGATGGTGCTTTTGGAGGCTCAGTTATCTTCACAGAAAAATATAAGCATTTGGTTAAAGGAATTGAACTTACTGATTCATTCTGCTTTAACGCTCATAAAACTTTAGGCGCTCCTTTAAGCACCTCTACACTTGTAGTAAAGGATAATAGGGATTTATATAATTCATTTAATAATGATGCAACTTATTTGTATCAAACGGATGATGAAAACTATAATTTAGGGCAAACTTCTTTTGAGTGTGGAAGAAGAAATAATGCATTAAAATTATGGACACTTTGGAAGGCAATAGGTACAGATGGAATTGCTAAAATTGTTGAACATGAATTTCACTTAGCCGATACCGCAAGAAATTATGTAATAGAAAATTCAGATTATACATTATATAGTTTTGATGATTCCCTTTCTATTTGCTTTAACTATAAAGATTATGATCCTCAGGATTTATGTACTAAATTATACCAACACAATAAGTTAATGGTAGGTTTTGGGCATTTCAAAAACCAAGGATTTGTGAGATTAGTTACCATAAATGGAGAAAATTCAAAAAAAGAGATTTTAAATTTCTTTAAAATAATGGAAGAATTTGTGCTTGATAATCCTGGTTTGATAAAAAGGATATAATTTATATCTTTACATCATGCAAAAAGACTTTATTATTGTATTAGCTTGGCCAGAAGGAATGGTAACTGCAGCAGGAGCTTGGTATGATAGTGTATTGGCAACAAACGGAAAGTATAGAGTTGGGCATTCTGCTTTGGTTTTAGTAAATTCAGAAACTAAGCAACTGCATTATTTTGATTTTGGAAGGTACCATACTCCAACAGGATTTGGAAGAGTTAGAGACAAAGAGACTGACCCTGATGTAAGCTTAAAAACAAAGGTGGTAATTAAGGATAACTCAATTACCAATATTGAGTCAATAATATTAGAATTGGCATATACTAAAGCAACACATGGTGAAGGAAAATTATTTGCATCAGTACTAAAAAATATTGATTATAAAAAAGGGTATGACTATGCTAAATCTGTACAGGATAGAGGTTGTATCGCTTACGGCCCTTTAGTTATTCAAGGCACTAATTGTTCCCGATTTGTTGCCCGTGTTATGCGTGAAGCAAAACCAGGGTTATTTACAGCATTAAGACTGAGGTATCCTTTTTGTTTATCACCATCCCCTAAAAGAAATATCAGTATTGCAAATCCTAATTATTATGTTGCGGACAAGGAAAGTTGCAAGCGAGTAAATAAAAGTTTTATAACCTCCTACTTTAGTAGTATTGAAAGAATATAATTATGAATCCTAAAAGACATATAAATGTTCCTGAAAGTGCACAATGGTTAAGTGGTAGTGTAGGTTCAGGGTCATGGTTTTTTCTTGCAGCTAAGAAAAATCATTATCAAATAAAACGCTTTTCTCCAGAGGGAATATTGGAATGTGATAGGGTTTTTACAGTAGATAATAATACTTTTGATAGTACTATCGATTATCAATTTACTTTCCTTTCCCATTGCAAAGAATGTACAATCATACAAAACAAAATAACCTATAAATTTTATACCAATGAATATTAAAGTATATGGTGCCGATTGGTGCTCAGATTGTGTTAATGCAAAAAACTTTTTAAACTCAAAAGGAGTTGAATTTGAGTACATTGACATTACTGACAATGAACAGGCAATAGCGCTTGTTGAGCAAATAAATAACGGTAGAAGAGTAATCCCTACTTTGGTAGTAGATGGCAAAACTTATACGAATCCAGGTATTGCTGGATTAATGAATATATTAGCACAATAAAGCGTAATTTTGCAATCCTAAAAATAAGACCATGAGTGATTCAATAAAACATGAATGTGGAGTAGCAATGCTCCGATTACTTAAGCCATTAGAATACTACCAAAAGAAATATGGTAGCTCATTGTATGGGTTGAACAAGATGTACTTATTGATGGAAAAACAACACAATAGAGGGCAGGATGGTGTTGGTTTGGCAAACATTAAGTTGGATGTAGCTCCAGGGAAAAGATACATAAGCAGAAAAAGATCAGTAGCAACTAATCCTATTCAGGATGTGTTTAAGCAAGTAAATAAAAGGTTTGTGGAGTTGGAAGAAAATGACCCTGCTAAACTAAAGGATCCACAGTGGATGAAGGAGAATATGCCTTTTACAGGTGAATTGTTTTTAGGACACTTGCGTTATGGTACTTTTGGTGGAAACACAATTGAACAATGTCATCCGTTTTTGCGCCAGAGCAATTGGAAAACAAGAAATGTAGTGTTGGCAGGTAACTTTAATATGACTAATGTTGATGAACTATTTGATCAACTAGTTGACTTAGGACAACACCCAAAACAAAAAGCAGATACCGTTACAATTTTGGAAAAAATTGGTCATTTTTTAGATGAGGCAAATGATGAGATTTACTACAAGCACAAGAATGAGTTCTCTAAAAAAGAAATAACTACAAAAATTGAAGAGGAGTTAGATTTACAAGATATCTTAACGCAATCAGCAAAGTATTGGGATGGTGGTTATGTTATGTGTGGATTGATGGGGCATGGAGATGCTTTTGCATTGAGAGACCCAAATGCTATTCGCCCAGCATATTACTACAAAGATGATGAAATAGTAGTTGTAGCATCAGAAAGACCAGTAATACAAACTGCTTTTAATGTAAATATTGAGGAGGTAAAAGAAATAAAAAGAGGACATGCACTTATCATAAAAAAGGATGGTACAGTTGAAGAAAAACAAGTGCGTGAACCTTTAGAAAGAAAAGCATGTTCGTTTGAGCGTATTTATTTTTCAAGAGGAAATGATGCAGGAATTTATAACGAAAGGTTAGAATTAGGTAAACGTATCTTCCCAAAAGTATTGGAGTCCATTGATAATGATGTGAAAAATACAGTATTTTCATACATACCTAATACAGCTGAGGTATCTTACTTTGGTTTATTAAAAGGATGTCATGCTTACTTAAATGAAGTAAAAACTAAAAAAATTCAGGCGCTAGGAAACAACCCTTGTCATGATGAAATTGCAAAAATTATGGAGATTTCTCCAAGAGCTGAAAAGATAGCCATTAAGGATGCAAAATTGAGAACCTTCATTACTTCTGATGATAGTAGAGATGATTTGGTTGCTCATGTTTATGATGTTACTTATGGTACCGTAAAGCCTACTGACAATCTGGTTATGATTGATGATA
>Ga0206679_10001397_pt1 | contig 19959 bp, 19 predicted proteins | sample M110012015metaG_FD_155464 | JGI IMG/M metagenome (GOLD analysis project Ga0206679, IMG submission 155464) | Ammonia-oxidizing marine archaeal communities from Monterey Bay, California, United States - M1 100m 12015 | ecosystem: Environmental > Aquatic > Marine > Intertidal zone | place: USA... | reverse complement strand
AATTACTTAAATATTCCTAATTTTAAAAAAAAAACATGAGTTGTAAGTCTTGTAATAGTGGAGATGGAAAGCCAGGTGGCTGTAGAATGAATGGGACATGCAATAAAAGTGGCTGTAACAAACTTGAGGTATATGATTGGTTGGCCAACATAGAATTGCCTCATGGTCAAAAGCCCTACAACATAGTAGAGGTTAGATTTAAAAACTCGAGAAAAGATTTTTATAGAAACACATTAGATACACAACTTCAGGTTGGGGATATTGTTGTTGTCGACGCATTGAAAGGATATGACATAGGAGTTGTTTCTGTATGTGGAGAACTGGCTAAAATTCAGGTCGCAAAAAAAAGAAAAAATTTCAAACCCTTAGAATCGAAAAAAATCATTCGACTTGCTGAACAAAAGGATGTAGATCTTTGGATTAAAGCAAGAGACAAGGAAAAAGACTTAATGTATAAATCCCGCACACTTGCCTTAAATCTGAATTTACAAATGAAAATATCGGATGTGGAGTATCAAGGAGATCTTTCGAAAGCCACATTTTATTATACCGCTGAAGGAAGAGTAGATTTTCGTCAATTGATCAAGGATATGGCCAGCGAATTCAGAATTCGTATTGAAATGAAACAAATAGGAGCTAGACAAGAATCAGCAAGACTCGGAGGAATAGGTTCTTGCGGTAGGGAACTATGCTGTTCTACATGGCTTTCAGATTTCAGAAGTGTTTCAACCTCAGCTGCTCGATATCAGCAATTGTCCTTGAACCCACAAAAACTCGCTGGACAATGTGGTAAACTCAAATGCTGCCTGAATTATGAATTGGATATGTACCTAGAAGGAATAAAGGAATTCCCAAAAACTGATGTGAAATTAAAAACACAAAAAGGGATTGCATTTCATGTAAAAACAGACGTTTTTAAAAAAACAATGTGGTACTCTTATCCTGGAGAAAGTGAACTGTATTCAATGTCTCCTGATCGAGTAAATGAAATTATTGAGCTAAATCGAAAAGGGCAAACCCCTACAAGCTTAGCTGATTACGAGATTCAAAAAGAAATTGTTAAAGAAGAAATAGAAATAGGTTATTCAAATGTTGTTGGACAGGATAGTGTGAATAGATTTGAAAGCAAATTCAAGAAAAAGAAAAATAAGAAAAAATATAAAGGCAAAAAGCCAAATAAAAGCAAATAAATGCGTGCAGGTTGGAAGAATGTATTTTTTATCAGTGCTTTAATACTGTTTATAGGGCAGTCGTGTACAGACGATACGCTTTACATGAAGACCTATAAATTTGAGAACAATCAATGGCAGCAAAATGTGAAGCCAACATTTAAGTTGTCCTTTCCTGGAGACACCATCACATATGATGTGATTTTCACCTTAAGAAGTACTGTTGATTATGCATATAACAATATTTGGCTATATATCACTACAAGTGGTCCTCAATGTAAAGAGCTACCAGAATCAAAATCAATTATTGGCAGAAGTCCTGTTGAAATAAAGATGGCAAAAGCCAATGGCGAATGGATTGGATCTAAATCAGGCACCTACATAGACCATAAACTTTTATTCAGGCAAAGAAGGTTTTGCAAAGGCGACTACTCCTTTAAAGTTGAACAAGCGGTTACCATTGGTACGCTTGACGAATTGTCAGATCTAACTATAGAAGTTAAACCCACTATTTGGTAATGAGATATCGAATGTTAACAGAAGAAGAATTAAAGGCATTGTCAGATGACTTTACTCAATTTCTTGTTGTTCAAGGTATAGATGACGACACTTGGCGAAAAATGAATCTCGAAGATAAAGAAAAGGCAGTAAGAGTTGTTGAAGTTTTTAGTGATACCGTATTATTTAAAGTCTACTCTAAAATTCAATACATGAGCTACATTTCTGATCATATCTTTTCCATATTTAAAATAAATAAAGCCAGTATAGATTTAATTTTAATCAAAAGCACCGATCCCACATTGATTTTTACAGATGAAGCCTCCTTATACGGCTTACTAAACTCAAATCCAGGAGCATGGGAGCTTTATTCATCAAGTAAGGAGCTTGGTGAAAAACTAACTGATGAAGTTCATAAATTAACAACTCAAGGATGCGAGGTTTCGTCCATAGAAATTTGGGAAGAGTTGTATCAATTCCATAAAAAAGCATCAAAAAAAGCATCTTTTTAGGATAATTTTCGTTTATGAGTTATATTTATAGACCATATTAAACAATTTTTCACAGATGAAAACTAAAAGCATATATTCATTTTTATTTTTGGTAGTATTATTTATGTCTTCTTGTATAGAACACGAGGTCATTCCGCCACCCGTCAATACAGTTGATTTAAATTGTTATTTCGTTGGGTTTGTAAATGGAACACAAGTTGAATTCACACAAAATGTTCAGGGCTATGGTGCTGAGGTTGTAAACTTTGAAGATATTAACCCTTCCCCTACTCCGTCACACAAAACATATGGAACAAAAATCAAATCATTTTATTATCCTCAGGCTATACGTTTAAAATATGGAACGTTAGACTGGGATGCCGCTGCGAATTCTCAACCTACAGTATCCATGTTTAATGATTATCATAAAGATGCAACACTCAGCCCTGTGAGCTTTTCTGATAATGGACTTGCTGGAATTGAAATTGAATATATTGATAATAATGGTGTTTCATGGATATCTAGAGAATCTGACCCGGGACAAGAAGCTACATTTAATATATTAAGTCAAGCTTCTGATAACACCGGTGACTATTCCTTGTTTGAATGTGATTTTTCATGTAAAGTTTGGAGAATTAATCCTCAAACAAATCTAGATGAGTCACTAGACATTACAAATGCCAAATTTACGTCTTGGTTTAAGAGATAGTTCAAAAATAAATAAATGAGTGAGGCACTCAAAATAGCTATTATAGGAGATTATAATTTTACCTTTAATGCACATCATGCTACAAATTTATCTCTCGATCATTCTTCCGAATTCTTAGAATTTGAAATCAATTATTACTGGATAAAAATTAGTGAAGCGTTAAAGCATAAGGAAGTATATTTTAATCAATTCGATGGCATCTGGATTGCTCCAGGCCCTATTGAAAATGCCTTTTACTTAAATGGTATATTTAAAAAAATAGTCAATAAAAACATCCCTGTTTTGATTACTGGTGAAGGATTTAAAATCTTTCTGGAATACCTCATTACTCAGAATCAGCTTTTGTCGCAGCAAGAAAAATTAATCAGTGAGAACTTGGTTTCTGGTAGTAGTTTTGAGAGAATTACAATTGAGCCAAAAAGTAAAGAATTTGAGCAATTATATGAGAATTTCAGTAACATTGAGCTAACCTCATCTAGATATAGCTTATACCCACAATTGGTGGAACAGCTAGAGCTTGGATTAGTTGATATTGAAGCTGTGAATCATTTTGACGATCCTGAAATCATTAGTTTAAGAAAGAATGATTTTTTCGTGAGTTGTGCCTTTTGTCCTCAAATATCATCTACCCGTGATATTCCTCATCCAATCATTTATACCTTTCTCAAAATGTCAGACAAGTCCAAATCATTAAATCTCAATTAATTGATTTTGCTTGGTGTAATATAAAATGGCTTTAACTGGCTTTTCCAACATTTCTTCCAATACAGTCTTGTAATTCCATATTTGCTCATTATGCTTTGGAGTTGCAGTGCCCGTTTTAAAATCAATCACAATAACATCGTTCTTTCTTTCTATTATTTTATCCGGACGTAAATCAGCTGAGCCTGGAATTAAAATAGATTGTTCATTGTGAACCTTTGAAACTTCATTAAAAAGATTTTTATCCGTAGCCTTTTCAAAAAACAGACAAGCTGCTTTGTGCAATTTTTCGAGAATTTCAGGATCTATGGTATCATTATTCCGGTAAATAGCATACACATCATTCAATTGACTTGCATCATCAATATCGGACATGTATTGATGAAAATAAATTCCAAAGAGTCTTTCCTCCTGAGAATTGAAAGTTTCATCAGTTTCATCGGAAAGAATTAGTTGAATACTTGTCGAATCAATTTCTTTAGGTATATAAAAATCTACATCAGAATTGACATTACTCAATGTTTTCTCGTATTTGTCTATTTCCTCACCTGAAACATATTCGTGACTTTCATCTTCTTCGTTAAGCGAAAATGCATCCCTAATACATTGATGAAAAATTGAGCCCAAATTACTCTTACTAGCATACCTGTTAAATACATATAGTCTTTTTTCCGCTCTTGTGAAAGCAACATATAGCATATTCAATTTATCTAAAAATATCAGATTTTTTTCTTCTTCGGCTCTTAGATTTATGTCCTCTATTAAGCTTGTTTCTGATAAATTCGTATACAATATTTTGTCTTCAGTTTTTACAAAAAATTTCGAGTCACTTCTCAATGATAATCCAAAATCCATCTCGGGTACAATAACGATTGGAAATTCAAGCCCTTTGGCTTTATGAATGGTCATTATTTGAACCGCATTCTTTGTATCCGGCATTTTTAAAGCAAAGGATGATTTATTCTCCTCATAATACTCTATAAATTTAGATAAGTCAGATTGACGATTGTTCTGAAATTGGAAAATCAAATCTAAAAACTGATGTATAAATGGATTTTCAACCTCCTTCCATTTCATCATTGTAACAAATTGAATAGAGAGCTCATAAATATTTTCAAAAGGCTTAAAAAATGCATCTCGCCCCTCAAAATACTCTTTTAAGAACGCTTTGTCATCAAATGATTTGTAGACATATCCTGAAGGCTTCACCTCTTCCATCATAAAATCAAAATAACGATCCTCAATTTCAGGATGGATTCTAAAAAACAATTCTCCAAAATGTCTTTTAGCTGTATCCATTGTTGGTCTCATTCGCCATTTTAAATAAGACAGCAGTAAACGAACTTCTATATTTTTAGAAATTAATAAAGACTCCTGAGAAAAAACTGAAATTCCTTTTTTGGTAAGCTCATTGGCAATTACAACGGCCAGATCATTTTTGGCAGTTAAAATACATACATCGCCCAAGTCAAAATTGTCTTGTTCTGCTTTTGAAATTATTTGTGAAATATCGGAGATCATTTGGTCCATATTCCTCTTTTGCTGTTCAGAAATGACTTTTACATATCCTTGTTTTGTTGATATTGGGTTTTGGGCAACCGATTCATAAAATTCTTCAAACTTGTTAGGAAGTTTTTCGCTAAATGTTGTAAATATTTTCTCGTTAAACAGTACTACCTCAGGACAAGATCGGTAATTATCAACCAGCGGTTTTTTTAATCCCATTTCACTAAAATAAGTCGACACTTCGGCTACATATTCATCTTTTTCAGGGTTATAAATTTCTGGAAGGCTCACAAACTGCTCTGCCAAACCATTATTAAATCTATAAATCGATTGCTTAGGATCACCAACAATTAGGTTTTCCTTATTATGACTTAATGATTCTCTTAGAAGTGGCAGAAGATTCAACCATTGTAAACGGGATGTATCTTGAAATTCATCCAACAAAAAATGTTCATATCGAACACCAAAGCGTTCATAAATGTAGGGTGCTTCTTCCTTTTGAACCAGGTTTCCAATTAACGCATTAAATTCAGATATCCTAATGATCTTATTCTTCTCCTTATGCTCACTCAAAGAATGAAAAACATATCTAAGTAGGGCCATATTAAAGAAATTGGCTTTGTATTTGACCAATAATGTCATTTCCGGTGAAATTTCATTATAACAATGATATATGTCTAAAAGCAAATCTTTAAGCTCTCTAGTAAATGCCTTCGTATCTCCTTCTTCCTCGCAATAGTTAAGAACACGAGTTGAAATAATACTTTTATCACTATTATAAGTGGGGCACTTGATCATATTAGCAATTTTTAATAATGCATTGAAGGTTTGCCCCTTATATGGTAAATCCAACTCATTAATGTTAAGTGAGTCAAATAATTCAGCAAAAAGACCCACTTTTGGTCTAAATTTTCCATTGAGCTCATCAATCCTATCCTGAACAATTTTATATTCCTTCTGATCGAATGAAAGATCCTTAAGAGCTCGAATAAAAACTTGATTCTTCTCTTTACTTAAAGAAGAAGCAAAGGACATTAATTGTCTTTTAAAATTCCATTGATTTCCGTCCCGGAAATTAGATTTTGCATATTCCGTTACAAGCATCGTAAGCTCCTTATTACTCTTTTCACCAATAGAGTTTAGAAGGATATCTATTACTTCTTCGAGTACTTCATCTTCATTTAAAGAAATTTCAAATTCGTTTGGCAGGTCCAAATCATTGGAAAATGATTTTATCAATCGCAAATTGAACTTGTCAATTGTAGAAACATTGAAGTTTTCATAACCATGCAAGATTGCTTTTAAAGCTTCTCCACTTCTTTTGACAATCTGATTTTGATCTATGTTTAATAGCTTTTCAAGTTCTGCTATAATTTCAGCTGTCTTCCGATCCTCAACAGATATATTAAATTTGGCGAGATTGAACAAGGCATCAATAATTCTTGTTTTCATTTCGAGAGAAGCCTTATTGGTAAAAGTGATGGCTACAATCCCCTTGAATTTATTCGGAGATTTATTATCAAGAAGGATGGACAAATACTGCAATACCAGCTGGTACGTTTTACCACTTCCTGCAGAAGCACTTAAAACAAACAATGGATACTTTTCTCGATTAATTGATGACAGCATAATATGACAAAACCTATGTCCATAAAAATAGGAAAATACGAGAATTTTAGCTTAATTTTGTTAATAATGATTCGCTATACAGTTATTTTGTTCCTCTTATCGTTTTTTATCTTCTCATGTAAAAAAGAGGGGTGTACAGATACTGTTGCTGAAAACTACAACCCCAATGCAAATACAGATGATGGCAGTTGCACCTACCCAATGGATATATTAAAAATCAAGGTGAATTCAACATTTGGAGCTCAAAATTTTTATCTGGATTCAATTTATCAGACGGATGAAGGGTATTTCGTAAAATTTACAGATGTGAAGTTTTTTATTTCGGAGCTGAAAAATAATTCTGACACTCTTATTCAAGCTGCATTATATGATTTCAGAGAAACCCAAAACCAGCTTCTAAGTGCACCTGGTGATTATTCAAAATTTGGGAGTCTATCAGGGAACATTGGTCTTGATTCTAGCATCAATCACGATGACCCCTCTATGTTTCCAAATGACAGCCCTCTAAACATTGGTAATGCGGGTTTAATGCACTGGGGATGGAATACAGGATATATTTTTATCAGTATTGAAGGAAAAGTGGATACACTTGCTTCAGGTAATAATTTTAACCATAACTTCAGCTTTCATGTAGGTACAGATCAATTTTTAGATACCTTCACATTTAATGGGCTATTATGGTCTCCAACTACTGATGGGTATAAACTGGATTGGTCGCTCAATTTAAAAACATTTTTAAACAATAGTCAGTCTCCAATAGATCTTAAAAATGAATTCCTGACACATTCCGGAAGTGGTCAGCTAGTCTTAGCTGAAAAGGTGAAAAACAATTTCATGATGGCCTTAACACCATAGCTATGAAAAATTTACTCTATTTTTTATTATTTGCTGCCATGTTAAATTCTTGCACTAAAGACAAGGTGTACACCCCTACACCCTACACTCTCATTTCTCCATCACATTTTCCTGAAATGGAAATCCCATTGGATAATCCAATGACCGAAGAAGGTATTGAATTAGGTAGATTTCTTTTTTATGAGAAAAAATTAAGTGGTGACAATTCTATGAGTTGTGCAAGTTGCCATCTTGCTGAAAATGCCTTTGCCGAAAGCTTACAATATTCTGTAGGTATTGATGGTATTTCTGGCACGCGAAATGCAATGCCACTTTTTAATTTAGGATGGAAAGAATTTTTCTTTTGGGATGGCCGCCGAAATTCTCTAGAAAATCAGATTCTAGATCCTGTACCTAATCCGATTGAAATGCATCAAGAATGGAAACAAGCCACAGATAAATTAAGTACAGATATTGAATACCGAAACAGGTTTTTTAGAGCATTTGGAGAAGAAGGGATAGATTCGATTAAAGTTTCAAAAGCTATTGCACAATTTCTAAGAACAATCATATCTTCAAGTTCAAAGTATGATGTGATGTATAAATACGAATATAATTTACCACTTAGCGCTAATGAAAACTCAATTCTTCAAAGTGTTGAAGCAGAAGAATGGGCCGGTTACGATTTATTTAAGAGTCTAAATGGAGCAGATTGTTTTCATTGCCACAACGGCCCGCTTATGCGTGTTGAAAAGTTCAGCAACAATGGATTAGACAATACCTTTTCTGACCTAGGTCGTGCTTTGGTTACAAATAACCCAAATGACGAAGGGAAATTCAAAGTGCCTAGCTTGAGAAACATCGAACTTACGGCACCATACATGCATGATGGACGATTTAATACTCTCGATGAAGTAATAGAACATTATTCCTCTGGCGTCCATATGAGTGCTACTATTGACCCATTAATTGAGTTTGCAAATCAAGGAGGGGTACAATTGGATGCTCAAGAAAAATTTTTACTTAAAAAATTCTTGCTTACCTTAACAGATACGATTTTCATTAATAATCCTAATTTTAAGGACCCCTTCAATTAATTATGGAAAAAACGACAAGACATTTAACCACCGAAGAAAAAGCACTTAAAATAAATCTTCAAACAGACATATACGGTTGCTTTGCTGAAATTGGTGCAGGACAGGAAGTTGCGGCTAATTTTTTCAAAGCAGGTGGTAGCTCAGGGACAATTGCATTTACCCATTCCGCATATGATATGAAAGTATCCGATTCTATGTATGGAAAGGCAAAGAGATATGTTTGTGAGGAGCGGCTTCAAACCATGCTTGACACTGAGTTCAATAACCTGAAATCGACATTGCCAAACAAATACAAAGAATCTAAGTTTTTCTCTTTTTGCAATACGGTAGAATCATTAAATTATCATAAATCCAATCAAGGAAAAGGTTGGATTGGTATTCGTTTTCAGCTGAAACCAGAAAGTAAACCCAACAATATTGTTTTGCATGTTAAGATGCACGACAATAGTCACAGAGGACAACAAGAGGCATTAGGAATCCTTGGTGTAAATCTGATATATTCTTGTTACCATAAAAACGAAGATATCGACGAGTTTTTGACAAGCTTAGTACATCGAATCCCAAGAGATCGAATTGAAATTGACATGCTAAGCATAAAAGGTCCTGATTTTGAAAACGTTGATAATAGAGTAATTGCTTTGAACCTAGTGAAAAGAGGCATTACAGATTCGACCATGTTTGACTTATCTAAAAACGTTTTGCAACCAGCTACGGCTCTATACAAAAAGAATATTCTATTAACTCGCGGACGATTTCGTCCAGTTACAAAAGTCCACATCGACATGATTGAAAATGGGCGAAAAGCATTCATGTCGGAAAATGATGTAGAGGAAAATGATGTATCGGTGGTTTTTGAGTTAACCCTAAAAGACCTCACAGCTGATGGAAAAATATTGGTCCAGGATTTTCTAGACCGTGCCGATTTATTGAGCTCATTGGGATATACTGTTATGGTTTCTAACTATCTCAAACACTATAAAATGGTAGAATATCTAGCACCTATTGCGAGAGGGAAATTGATAGGTGTAATTCTAGGTGTATATAATTTAAATACCATATTTGATGAGAAGTATTATGGGAATCTACCAGGAGGACTTTTAGAAGCTTTTGGCAGAGGATTTGGTCATCACATGAAAATATATGTTTATCCAGCATTTAATGTGGAAGATGGCGAAATATATGACCTTGACAATATCGAAATTGCACCAAATCTTGTTGGCTTGTTAAAATATATGCGAGACAACGATAAAATTAAACCGATTCAACAATTCAATCCAAAGCTATTGCATATTATGTCGGATGATGTATTGTCAAAAATAAAAGCTGGAGCATCTAGCTGGGAGGAAGATGTGCCTGAATCAGTTGGAAAGGCCATTAAATTTTATGAACTATTTGGTTACCAAAAAAAAGAAGTCAAGATTTAAATGCCACATATAAAGAATGCATTGATTCGATTTCGAATTATTGACAAAATGATTCGAAACAAATACAGGCCATTCCCTTCAAAGAAAGAGCTGCGAGAGGCATGTGAAGAATCTTTATACGGCTCAATTACTGGAGAGCATATTTGTGACAGCACAATAGAAAAAGATTTATTTAACATGAAAATGGAGCATGATGCTCCTATAAAGTATAGCAAAAGAGAAAGAGGGTATTTCTACGAGGACCCAAACTATAGTATCAATGACATTCCATTAACAGAAGATGAGCTTCATTCAATTAAATATGCTGTTGACACCCTACATCAATTCAAAGATGCACCGTTCTTCAAAGAATTTGGAAATGCAATTGATAAAATCGTCGACAGAATTTCTGTTGGAGCATCAGAAAACGAAATAAGTCAATTCATTCAATTTGAATCAGCAACCTCAATCGGTGGCAATGAGTACTTGCCCATTTTACTAGAGTCTATACAACGCAAAAAGCAGGTTTGGTTTTTATATACAAGTTATATTAAAGCAAAAGAAAAACCCAGGAAAGTTTCACCTCTCTTTTTAAAAGAATTCAGAAACAGATGGTATCTCATCTCTTTTGATGTAAAACAAAAAGACATCAGAACATACGCTCTAGACCGAATGGATTCTCCAAAAATACTTGAAGAAGAAACCCATTACCCTGGGGACTTTAATGCTGAAAACTACTTTAAGCATTCGATGGGAATTACATCATACAAAGGCAAGTCAAGCAAAATCATCATAAAGGCAAATACTATAGCAGCAAGATATATCAGTAGTCAACCCATACATGAATCTCAGGAGATAAAGAAAGAAACAAAGGAGTTTACCTATTTTGTGTTGACCTTACTTATTTCAGAAGAACTTATTCGAACAATATTAAGCTATGGTGGTGAAATTGAAATTATTGAACCAATTGAACTGAGAGATATAATTCAAGAACGAATTTCAGGTATGAATAAGTTATATAAACTAAATTAGTAAATTATAAAAATTAAGTTTTTATTGAGAAAAAAAATGGAACTAATTACATCACTAACCAACGGCGTATACCAAATAACCTTTAATCGGCCAGAGGTGTTTAATTCATTCAATAAATCGATGGCTTTGGCATTACAGAAAGAGCTAGATTATAGTGCAAATAATACTGAAGTTCGTACAGTGATCCTAACTGGAGCAGGTAAAGCATTTTGTGCAGGTCAAGATTTGGCAGAAGCTACTGACCCTAATGGGCCTGAGCTAGAATCAATAGTTAGAGAACATTACAACCCAATTATATTAAAAATAAGAGCCCTTGAAAAACCGGTTATTGCAGCCGTCAATGGGGTTGCTGCAGGAGCGGGTGCTAATATTGCATTGGCCTGTGACCTTACTATTGCCCATGAAAATGCTTCATTCATTCAGGCCTTTTCAAAAATAGGTTTGATTCCGGATTCGGGGGGAACATATTTCCTTCCAAGAATTATTGGTGTTCAAAAAGCACTTGCATTGATGTTTACTGGAGATAAAATATCAGCAAAAGAAGCAGAAGCACTTAATATGATTTATAAATGTGTTTCGGGTGAAGAATTTGAAAGCTTCGTCATGACTCTTTCCCAAAAACTAGCGCTAATGCCTACAAGAGCTTTAGGACTTACAAAAAAAGCCGTAAATCAAAGCCTATCAAATGATTTAATAAATCAACTCGACCTTGAAGAAAAGCTTCAAACAGAGGCGGGTAAAACAGAGGATTTTCAAGAAGGTGTACAAGCATTCCTTGATAAAAGAAAAGCCAAATTCAAAGGAAAATGATTAGTAATATTGGAATAATTGGTGCAGGTACCATGGGGTGTGGAATCGCTCAAATCGCTTCTCAAAACGGACATAATGTTATTGTTGTTGACAAGGAAGAATTACAATTGGAAAAAGCCAAAGCTAGTTTGGATAAAATATTAAGTCGCCTTTGTGAAAAAGAAAGAATTACAAATGATGACAAAACAGCCATTCTTGACCGAATAACATTTACCTCAGAAATGAATGAATTGGCTGATTCTGATTTAGTAATTGAAGCGATTGTTGAGAACCTCAGTATTAAGCACGAAGTTTTTAAGGCTGTAGAGCTCATAGTAAACGAATCTTGTATTATTGCCTCCAATACTTCATCTTTGTCAATAGCATCTATAGGATCAGCTTTAAATAAATCAAATCGCGCTATAGGTATTCACTTTTTTAACCCGGCACCACTAATGCCTCTTGTTGAAATCATACCTGCTGTTCAAACTGATGAACACAACTTAAATTCTTCTATTGAGTTGATCAAAAGCTGGGGAAAAACTGTTGTTAAATGCAAAGATACGCCCGGTTTTATAGTGAATCGAGTAGCACGACCTTTTTATGGTGAAGCACTTCGTATATATGAGGAAGGAATCGCAGATTTTGCAACAATTGACTGGGCCCTAACTGAATTAGGTGGTTTTAAAATGGGACCTTTTACATTGATGGATTACATTGGAAATGACGTCAATTACGCGGTTACTGAATCAGTATTTAAGGCGTTTTACTATGACTCGAGATTCAAACCATCCTTTACTCAAAAGCGCTATTCTGAAGCAGGTTTTTTAGGAAGAAAATCTGGAAGAGGGTATTATAATTATACAAATACAGAAAAAAACACAGACGCAACAAAAGACAAAACCCTCGGTTTATATATATTGAACAGGGTACGATGTATGCTCATTAATGAGGCTATTGATGCTGTATTCATGGGGGTAGGCTCTCCAATTGATATTGACCTAGCAATGACAAAGGGAGTGAACTATCCTAAAGGCTTATTGAAATGGGCGGATGAGCTTGGACACGGTAAAATACTAGACCAGGTTCAACAACTTTTTGATTATTATGGAGAGGATAGATATAGACCAAATCCTTTATTGAGGAAAATGGCAGCTAATAAATCTACATTTTTCTCTAGTTAAGTCTTGTTTTTCTTACATTTGCACTCTTAAAACCTTAATGATATGTCATATTTATTTACTTCTGAATCTGTTTCAGAAGGACATCCAGATAAAGTTGCTGATCAAATATCAGACGCTCTAATTGATAACTTTTTAGCCTTTGATCCAGATTCTAAAGTAGCTTGTGAAACCCTAGTTACTACTGGACAAGTTGTACTTGCTGGAGAAGTTAAATCAAAAACATATTTAGATGTTCAAAAGATTGCAAGAGATGTTATCAATAAAATTGGATACACTAAAAGTGAATACATGTTTGATGGTAATTCCTGTGGTGTGTTTTCTGCGATTCATGAGCAATCCCCAGACATCAATCAAGGCGTGGAAAGAAAAAACAAAGAGGAGCAAGGTGCTGGAGACCAAGGAATGATGTTTGGTTATGCCACTAATGAAACTGAAAGCTACATGCCTCTTCCGTTGGAGATTTCCCATCTTTTACTGAAAGAACTTGCTGAATTACGAAGAGAAAACAGTGATATCACCTATTTGAGACCTGATTCAAAATCTCAAGTTACCATAGAGTATTCAGATGACAACAAACCCATTAGAATTGATACCATTGTTATCTCAACCCAACATGATGATTTCGGAGGTGAGCAAGAAATGCTTGAAAAAATTAAACGAGATGTTATTGAAATCTTAATCCCTAGGGTGAAAGCAAAATTGCCTAACCATATTCAGTCTTTGTTTAATGATAAAATCACTTATCATGTGAATCCTACAGGCATATTCGTAATCGGAGGCCCACATGGAGATACTGGCTTAACTGGAAGAAAAATTATTGTTGACACCTATGGTGGCAAAGGTGCTCATGGTGGAGGTGCTTTTTCAGGCAAAGACCCATCAAAAGTTGACCGTTCTGCAGCATATGCCACAAGGCATATAGCAAAGAATGCCGTAGCTGCTGGTCTTTGTGACGAAATACTTGTACAAGTTGCATACGCAATTGGAGTAGCCAAACCGATGGGGCTATATGTAGACACTTACGGTTCTTCAAATGTAGAGCTTACTGATGGAGAGATTGCTAGAAAGCTAGAAGATATTTTTGATATGCGTCCATATTCCATTGAAAATAGATTCAGCTTAAGATCCCCTATTTATTCTGAAACTGCCGCTTATGGTCACATGGGAAGAACCTGTGAAACAGTTGATAAAGAATTCAAAGATGCTGCAGGGCAAACTAAAAATATAACTGTTAAGCTATTTCCATGGGAAGACACAGACTATGTCTCCGATGTAAAAGAAGCATTTGGTTTATAAAAAATACATTTAAATAAGAGAAAGGTCATTTATCAATGGCCTTTTTTTATTGATTAAACTTGGTACTCCTATACTTTCTCTTCTATTGTGATTAAAGCAGAAAAATGATATTTTTACATCATGTCAAAAAAGCCACACTCTTCTCCCCATTTAATTGGGATAAATAAATTATTATGGATTTGTTTCATTCTTTTTTTTCAAATGCAAGCATTCGGTCAATCAAAAGTGGGATTCTTTGATAAAATCATGGCCAAAAAGCTCATTGGAAACGGAAACGAATTGTTTTACGCTGGCCGAACCAGTGAAGCTATGTTTACATTCAAAAGAGCTAAAATGAAAAACCCAAATTCATGGAAAGCGAATTACCACTTGGCCATGTCTCAATTTTATTTGAAAAGCTATATCAGCGCTGAGGAAAATATTGTTTCTGCATTAAAACTGTCTGAAGGAAAGGAAGACGGTGATCTTTATTACATGCTTGGCAGAATTCACCATACATTAAATAAGATTGATTCGGCAAAAGTATATTATACAAAATCCCGAGACATTTTTGGCAAAAGGATTTCAAAGGACTACGATTTAGATATACTCATAGAGCAATGTGATTTTGTAAAAAATGAAACAAATAAGGGGGTTGTTAACTTGCGAAAGCCATTTTCAAGAAAAATTAATTCTAAATACGAAGAATATGGAGCGATATTGGTGTATGGTGGAAAACGATTATACTTTACAGCTCGACAACCGGAAACTACTGGTAATAATATGAATCCTGATGATCAAAAGTTTTTTGAGGATATATATATGGCTAATTGGGATGAAAAAAGTAATAATTGGGTGGTCAATACAGAGCTAATGGAAGATTATAACACCGAAGGTTTTGATGCTCTAAATTTTGTTTCAAGAAATGGTATGTATGGTCTGATTACTATCAACACCTCGGCTTCCACAGAAAAGACCACTTCAAGCTCAGAGCTCTATGAATTTGAGGTGGATGAAGAAGATAGCACCTGGTATGTTGACCCCATAAAAAACGAAACCATAAATACGAGTTATTTTGAGGGTGCAGCAACAATTACGGATAGTCTTTTTGATGAAGATGAATCTTATACTCAAACCATGTATTTTATATCCGATCGCAAAGGTGACAAAAGCCTGACAGACATCTACTCTATTCAACGAATTGATGATCGTTGGGGCATTGCTAAACCAGAAACTTCGTTAAACACATTGGGCAGAGAAACTACTCCATTTGTTACTGGTGATGGTAACTACATCTTCTTTAGCAGTGATGCCCTTCCAGGAATGGGTGGCTATGATGTTTATTATTGTGAAAATAAAAATGGGAATTGGGGGCCTCCAATTAATCTGGGAGCATCAATTAATACTGTGAATGATGACACTCATTTTCAATACTATCCAGAGCTGAATAAGGGCGTTATTTCTGGCATCTATAATTTTGATGGTTACTTTAGCTATGACGTTTTTGAGATTGATTTAGAAAATTCAGACTTCCCATTTATAAAGAAATAGGATCTAATTCAATATCTAACTTTTTCATAATGTATTTTAAATAATGAATAGATATTTTTTTAAAATCTCTTATGACGGGACCTCCTTTTTTGGATGGCAAAAACAACCCAAACAGATCAGCATACAAGAAACGATCGAATCAGACCTATCAAAAATACATTCCTTAAAAGAGATTAATATTGTTGGTTGCGGAAGAACAGATACAGGCGTACATGCTAAAGAGTACTTTTTTCATTGGGATCATGAATTGACTATTGACAAAGATGAAATTAGGTACAAGCTGAATAAAATGCTACCTAAGAGTATCTCAATTCATGAGATACATGAAGTTCCAAATGATTTACATGCACGTTTTAGTGCAAAGGAAAGAACCTACATATATCTTATAAATTCCTCGAAAAACCCATTTACTGCTACACAAAGCTGGTATGTAAATCACAAGCTAGATGTGCCGAAAATGAATGAAGCCGCTTCCCTTTTAATAGGAGAAAAAGATTTCAGTTCATTTGCCAAAATACACACGGATGTAAAGAACCATATTTGTCAGCTTAATTATGCAAAATGGACTAAAGAAGGTACTACAATAAAATTCGAGATTAGAGCCAATAGATTCCTAAGAAATATGGTAAGAGCGATTGTTGGAACGTGCGTAGATGTTGGTTTAAACAAAGTAAGTATTGATGAATTTCAAGAGATTATCAATGCCAAAAATCGTCAATCTGCTTCAACTTCCGCACCGGCATCAGGCCTATATCTAGACAAGGTCAGCTATGATTTAGATCTATAAATTTAAAGTGAAGCACTTTCAGTTTCAAGCTCACGATTCACCTTCTTAAATAATCCCTGCAAAACTCTACCTGGTCCAACCTCTATTACCTGGTCTGCTCCATCTTTAAGCATATTTTCCATGATCTGAGTCCAACGAACAGCACCTGTTAATTGTAGAACAAGGTTTTTCTTAATTTCATCAGGATTAGATACGGCCATCGCATTAACATTTTGATAAACTGGACATATAGGTGTATTAAATGCGGTGTTTTCGATAGCACTGGCGAGTTCTTCTCTTGCTGGCTCCATTAAAGGAGAATGAAAAGCACCACCGACAGGAAGTACCATTGCCCGACGAGCACCTTCTTCTTTTAGCTTCTCACATGCTAATTCAATTGAAGTAACTGAACCAGAAATCACCAATTGTCCTGGACAATTATAATTAGCAGGCACAACTACTCCTGAAATTTCAGCACAAACCTTTTCAACGAGCTCGTCTTCCAAACCGAGAATAGCGGCCATCGTTGATGGCTCTTGCTCACAAGCCTTTTGCATGGCCATCGCTCTCTTAGAAACTAGAGAAAGGCCATCTTCAAAATTCAATGTTTTATTTGCAACTAACGCAGATAATTCTCCCAAAGAATGTCCAGCTACCATATCCGGTTTAAATTCATCGCCAAGACAAGCAGCTAAAATAGTAGAATGCAAGAATATTGCAGGTTGAGTTACTTTGGTTTGCTTGAGCTCCTCTGCCGTACCTTCAAACATGATTTTTTGAATATCAAACCCTAATATTTCTGAACTTCTAGAGAACATATCTCTTGCAACTTGGGAGTTATCGTATAAATCCTTTCCCATTCCTGAAAACTGGGCGCCTTGACCCGGAAAAACATATGCCTTCATATTGATTAAAAATTTTGCTTACAAAAGTAATACAACAATTAGATAAATTACAATTGGCCATCTGAATGATAGGCCCCTTTTTTAAACACTTTTACTTTTTGAATGATTCCATCCTCGTCATAAATATAGAGCTTTCCATCCCACAATTTTCCATTTTTAAAGATGCCATCCATCCAAATTTCGTCATTTGAATTGTAGACCTTATTATAGCCAAAAAACTCAAAGCCAACTCCATGTGTATTGGGATTAATCACAACTGGAGCCTCAACTGGTTTTTTATCTACCACTTTTATCGGTGTGTCAATGGACAGCTCATAATTTATAGCGGATTTTTTGTTCCCATCTCCGTCCATGATAATTTCACTTTTGAGGGATCCATTTCTATAATAATTTTTAATCCTTCCAAAAGGCTTTCCATTTTTAGCTGTATACTCCATCTGAAGATTTCCATTTTTAAAATAAAATTGAATCAAACCAGATTCCTCACCATTATTATTATAATTTCCACTATAGGCTAATTTACCATTGCTATAGTAACGATTGAATGCGCCTTTATATTTATCTTGAATAAAGTTTGCCTCCACCCGTGTTTTAGCATTTTTATGGTACCGTATGTAAAACCCAGATGGCCTATTATTGGTATAGTGTCCCTTAAGCCTTAGAGTCCTTCCATCTTTATGATATTTAATCCAAATCCCCTCTTTCCTTCCATTAATGAATCGCCCTTCTTCTACTTTGGTGTTACTTGCATACCCAGATCGAGGATGGTCTTTCCCTTTAAAAACCCATTTACCAGTCTTTTTTCCATTCGAGTCATGGTTGTTTTGGGTCATGCATACATTGTACTGTAAAAGTATGAACATGCTAATTAAACCAATAAAGACCTGAGATTTCACAAATCTAAGTTACAAATCTTAAGTGAAATCACACAAGACGAAAGGAAGAATATTGTGAATAAAAAATTGATATTTTAGATGAGCCAAATGAATGTTTGAACTATTTTTGTAATCATATTTAGAAGTCATGTTATCAATTAATCCAAAAGAAATAGAAATACCAAAATTACATCGGTATTTGCTTGGCTCAATAGGTCCAAGACCTATAGCTTTTGCATCAACTATTGATTTAAAAGGAAATGTCAATTTGGCACCTTTTAGCTTCTTTAATGTATTCAGTGCCAATCCTCCAATAATGATTTTTTCACCGGCTCGATCTGGAAGAACAAATACGACAAAGGACACCTACAATAATGTAAAGGAAGTTCCCGAAGTAGTTATTAATATTGTGAATCATGACATGGTACATCAAATGAGTCTGGCAAGCTCTCCATACGCCTCTGATATTAGTGAATTTGAGAAGTCTGGATTTACAGCACTTAATTCTGAAGAGATCACTCCCCCTCGAGTCAAAGAATCGCCGGTTCAATTTGAGTGCAAAGTCAATGATGTTATTGAATTAGGAAATCAAGGAGGTGCAGGCAACCTCATCCTATGTGAAGTGGTACGTATTCACATTGAGGAAGATCTTCTTGATGACAATCAAATGATTGACCAACATAAAATTGATTTGGTTTCAAGAATGGGAGGAAATTGGTATTGCAGAGCAGATAAAAACTCAATGTTTGAAATTAAGAAACCAATTACTACTTGTGGAATAGGCTTCGATGCACTTCCTTCAGATGTCTTAAACAGCTCAATTCTCACAGGTAATGATTTAGGCCAGCTAGCAGGAATAGAAAATCTTCCGAATGAAACTGATGTTAACGAATATAAACTACTAGAATTAAGTGAATTGTTTCTATCTTTAGAAGAGGATGCGGTTCAACTAGAAATTCAAATTCACAAAAGAGCTCAAGAGCTTTTAAAAAGAAATCTACTCGAGGAGGCATGGATGACCTTGCTTTCTTTTAATAATTAATAATAAATAATATGTACAAGTTCCAAGGAAAAATTAAAGTCATTAATGACATTCAAGAAATAAGTGAAAAATTTAAAAAACGAGAATTCGTGGTTACTGACACCTCATCAATGTACCCTCAAGATGTGATGTTTCAATCTGTTCAAGATAAATGCGCAATGCTAGATGGATACTCTGTTGAAGACGAAGTAGAGGTTTCTTTTAACTTAAGAGGGAGAGAGTGGACGAGCCCTGATGGTGTTGTTAAATACTTCAACACACTTGATGCGTGGAGAATAGAAAAAATGGGGCAAGGAAGTGGAATACCTGCAGGTGGTGCTGGAGCCATGGATCTCAACCCTGAAACCGCAGCAACAAGCACACCTGATTCAAATGGTGAAAAAAGCGATGATTTGCCTTTTTAAATTATTTTATATTTCTAATATTAAGCGGGGTGAATGCCCCGTTTTTTTTGACCTAAAAATTAAGATTTGAACCAAGAAAGTTATTCGGCGACAAATAA
>Ga0206679_10001394_pt1 | contig 19969 bp, 18 predicted proteins | sample M110012015metaG_FD_155464 | JGI IMG/M metagenome (GOLD analysis project Ga0206679, IMG submission 155464) | Ammonia-oxidizing marine archaeal communities from Monterey Bay, California, United States - M1 100m 12015 | ecosystem: Environmental > Aquatic > Marine > Intertidal zone | place: USA... | reverse complement strand
TCTACAGGATTAAAGATTCTTATTGATTCAACAGTATCTCCGTCAAAATCAATTCTATAAGGCAAGCTGTTACTAAAAGAATAGATGTCCACAATTCCTCCTCTTACTGCAAATTGCCCAGGAGAATATACATGATCTGTTTTTTCAAAATCATATTCAATTAAAAGTTCATTAATAAACTCTATTGAATAGTCAATTCCAGCACAAACCTCAAAGGTAGTTTCATCCAATTTTTTTTTGGTTACAACATTTTCTATAATAGCCTCTGGATAGGTGACTATCATAATGTTTTTCCTTTTTTTTCTAATGATAGATAACACTTCTGTTCTTTGGATAATATTGGCGTTATCTATTTCTTCTATTTGGTAAGGTCTTCTATAAGATCCAGGATAAAATAGTAGTGTTGTTCCTCTTTCTGCATCAATAATATTTTCAAGGTTATTGTAAAAATAAGCTGCTTCTTCCTTGTCTGAAAGAACAATTAAATGATTGCCTCCAATATTTGCAGATACAGCATGAGTAATAAAGGCATCAGAAGAGCCTGAAAGTCCAGTAAGGTGAACTCTTGCATTATCTTTTTGAAGTTCAGAAATTACTTTCTTTACTCCAGCAGAAGAAAAATAAGCTGATTTAAGATCATTTATTTTCACGCTCAATAAAAGCTGTAAGTTCATTAATCATATTAGAAGAGCCAATAAACAAGGGCTCTCTTTGATGAAGTTCAGTTGGTGTTATTTCCATGATCCTTTGGTCGCCATTAGTTGCTTTTCCACCAGCTTGTTCAATTAAAAATGCTAAAGGAGAGCATTCATATAAGAGCCTCAATTTTCCTTTCGGAGAATTCACGTTAGAAGGATATAAGTAAATCCCACCTTTTATTAAGTTCCTATGAAAATCTGCAACCAATGAACCAATGTACCTTCCAGAATAAGGGCGACTTCCTCCATTTTCTTTACAATAGCTGATGTAATTTACAATGGCTTTGTCACATAAATTAATATTTCCTTCATTAATAGAATATATTTTACCATCTTCTGGGGACTTCATGTTGGGGTGAGAGAGAAAAAACACACCTATACTTGGGTCAAAAGTAAATCCATTCACTCCATTTCCAGTTGTATAGACTAGCATAGTAGATGAGCCGTAAATAACATATCCAGCAGCTACTTGATTAACACCAGGCTGAAGAAAATCATTTAATTCAACAGGAGAGCCAATAGCTGTTTTTCTTTCGAATACACTGAAAATAGTTCCGATGGAAACATTCACATCAATGTTGGAAGATCCATCTAAAGGGTCCATCAACACAACATATTTTCCCGCTTTGCTATTTTTATCATCAAAGGCAATAAAGTCATCATTTTCTTCAGAGCCTATTCCACATACCACTCCTCTAGCCATTAAAGAATCGATAAATAGCTCATTAGCATAAACATCTAATTTTTGTTGCTTTTCACCTTGAATATTTTCTTCTCCGCTGGCTCCTAGGATATGCTTGGCAAGTCCTGCTTTATTGATCTCATGACTAACTAATTTTGCAGCTAACCTTATTGAGCTTAATATTTTCGAAAGTTCACCTGTAGACCCTGGGAAATCATGTTGGGTGTCAATAATGAATTCTCCTAAAGTTTTGTTTTTCATGTCATTCAGCAATTTCTGTTCAAATATCGAAGAATTTAAGTAAATTATCGAAAAATACTTGAAAGAATGAAGGATTTAATTATTCGTAATGCATTGTCTTCTGATATGGAAACAGTCTTGTCATTGATTAAAGAGCTAGCAGATTTTGAAAATGCATCTGATCAAGTAAAAATGACTATCGATAGATTAATTGAGGATGGATTCGGTAAAGAACCATTATTCAAAGCAATAGTAGTAGTGTACAATGGTGAGATTTGTGGTTATGCTCTCTATTATTATGGATATTCTACATGGAATGGTAAAACACTTTATCTAGAGGATTTTATGATAAAAAGTGAATATAGAAGAATGGGAATAGGGCAAATAGTATTTAATGAGATTAAAAAAATAGCCAATCAACAAATGGTTAAAAGGCTTGATTGGCAGGTCTTGGACTGGAACAAGACAGCAATTGATTTTTATAAAAAAAATAAAGCAAGTTTTGAGGGTGAATGGCTTAACGGAAGACTTTTCAGCTTAGATTTGAAGAACTTTTGAAAAATATTCAGAAATGAAAGTTTTTAAATTTGGTGGTGCTTCAGTAAAAAACACCAAAGCAATTATAAATGTTGCTAAAATCGTAAAGTCATTTGATGACCCGTTGATTATAGTTGTTTCAGCAATAGATAAAACTACTAATGCATTAGAAGAGGTATGGAACCAATTTGTTTTAGGAGATGTCAAAAAAATGGAATTAGCTATTCAGAAAGTTGTTCAGTTTCATTTAGATATAATAAAGGAGCTTGAGCTAGAAAAAGATGATCAATTCATGGCTATGATCCAAGAAAGCTTTAAAGCACTTGATAGCCATATAAAAAGAGATCCTAGCGAGAATGTAGCTTTTGAATATGACCAGATAGTTTCTTTTGGTGAATTGTGGTCTACAATGATTATTTCTTGTTATTTAAATTCTATAGAGTTAAAAAATAACTGGGCTGATGCTAGAAAATTAATAAGGACAACTAACCATTATCAAGAAGCTAGAGTAAATTGGGAAAAAACAATTGAATTAATTCTATTAATGCTAAAAAGCAATTCAGTAGAAAATAAAAGAGCTATTTATATAACTCAGGGGTTTATTGGACATACAGATACTGGAATGACAACAACACTTGGAAGAGAAGGGAGTGATTTTTCCGCATCTATTTTGGGTTGGTGTGTTGATGCAAAAGAAGTGATTATTTGGAAAGATGTAGAAGGAGTGCTAAATGCAGACCCTAAAGAGTTTGATGACACTATAAAACTGGATAGGATTTCCTATAAAGAAGCTATTGAGCTTAGCTATTTCGGAGCTTCTGTTATTCACCCCAAGACTTTAAAACCATTACAAAACAAGAACATACCTTTAAGAATAAAATCATTTATTAAGCCTGATATAGAAGGAACTGTAATTCAAGAAAAAGAAGACAAGGATGGACTACATCCTTGTTATATTTACAACCCAAATCAATTATTATTATCAATAAGTCCTAAAGATTTTTCATTTATTCTGGAAGATCATATTAGTGAAATATTTGGTTTGTTTTCTAGGCATGGGCTTAAAGTGCACTTAACACAGAATTCTGCTTTGAGTTTTTCTGTATGCGCAAAGGTTAAAAAAGTGATGCTTAAAAGTTTAATTAATGAGCTGAGTGTAAAATATACTGTAAAATATAATGACAAGGTAGGCCTGCTTACTATTAGACATTATGCAGATCATCAATTTCCAAATAAATTAAAAAATAAAGAAATACTTATCAAGCAGAGAAGCAGATCAACACTTAGATATGTTCTTCGATAGTCTTATGTTATAAGCAATTATTATATTTGTTTTTTTTAATGAAGAAACCTATGCGTAAAATCAATTATATATTAGTGCTATCTATATGTGTTTATTTTAGTTCATGTAGTAATGACTCAGATAGTAATGGCGATCCTGATGGAACTGTTCCAAATAAATCTAAAGCTGCTTTATTTGACACAACAAAATTAAGACCATTTTCTTTAAATACTCAAGAATTGGACGTAACTATCTATGTGCCCAATGACACCTATAAAGACGAAGAAGGTATTGAAAGATACACTCCCCCTATTATAACTCATAATGATGGAGAAGCAAGATGGGGAATTAAGATGCCAAGTGATCCTAAATGGCATTTAGTCATTGAAGAAATGGGTAGCGAAGAGGTTTCAATTGAGAAAGAGAAAAATAGACAAGCAAATACCATTTTTGACTATCAATATATTGAAGAAGGTGATAATTACATGCTTTTTACTGAAAATATCAATGCAGATAAATCTACATTAGAAAAGGAAGAGGGTGCAATTTCTGCTGATTATCATTTTTATTGTACAAGAAAAATAAATAATTACAATTTAGTTTTCAAAAGCAATGAGATGAGTGATTTTTATAAGCCGACAATTAAGGAAATGCTTGCTTCAGCAATCTATTCAAAATAAGTTATTTCACTTTAGAGTTACCAGCATTTTGTAATGCGTTATATTCTTTTTTAGTGAGTGTCTTTATATAAACATCACTAAAGTCAAAATGCTCCATAGAATTATAATGGAAATTTCTAACATCTGAATGAAAAAGTGTAAAGTTTTCCTGGTACCACAAAATTATCACAGGCGCTTTTTCCATCATAATTTTTTCTGCTTGCGCAAAAAGTTCAAACCTATCAGATTCATTGGAGTTTTTAGTTTTAATACCTTTTAAATACAACTCATCAAACCTTTCATTTTTGAAGCGCATTGTATTTGGGTAGCATGGTTGGTTAAATGATTTCTTTTCTTCATTCCACGTGTCATCAGGGACATTTCCGCCATAGAAGATACTAAGGAAAGACTCTGGAGATGGATAATCAGCAACCCAAGCAGATCTAAAAATTTCAGACTTACCATATTTAGAATGTTCGATCTTATCATTAAAGCTTACTTGCTCAAATTCGATCCAGATATTTAAAACAGCATTTAATTGATGTTGTATTTCTTGCGCCACTAATAAGTGAGTGTTTCCTCCAAGATTTAGCTCAAGTCTCACGTTTGGAAATCCTTTTCCGTTTGGATAACCAGCTTCAGCAAATAATTTTTTAGCTAGTTCTGGATTATATTCATAACCTTCAATCTGATCAAAATCATATTTATTAAAGAGTTTAACATTTGGGGTGATCCCTTTAGAACCAACGGAACCTTGATTTTTCAAGGTGTTTAATAATATCTTTTCTTTGTCAATTGCATAATTAAATGCTTTCCTTACTCTTAGGTCATTAAATGGAGGTGTTGTAGAATTGAATTCATAATATTGAGTAACTAATTCAGGATCATGCTCAACAATCCACTGAGGAGGACTGTCAGTAAAATTATAGCTTTTTTCAGCAAAAACTTCTACGATTTTTGAAGGCGGAAGCCCGTGGATTAGAGATAGTTTTTTTTGTTTAAACATTTCAAGTTCAATCATTTTAGATTCATTGAAATGAAAATGAACAGAATCTAGATAAGGCAATTTGTTTCCATATGAATCTTGTAGAAAATAATTATTATTTGCAACTAAAAAAACATCTGTTAATTCATTTTCTGTTTCACCATATTTAAATGCCCCAGCACCTACCTTCATATTAATGCCATATTCTTCATATGCAGTTTTAGAGATAACGGATGTGTTGGGCATAGCCAGTTTATATATAAAAGAGGAGAGAGGCTCGTTTAAATATATTTTTAACGTATGGTCGTCAACAACGTCAACACCCTCAAGATCAGAAGCCTTTCCATTATAGAATTCTTTAGCCCCTTTAATATTGTTCTTTACCATATTATAGGAATTTTCAAATCCTTTTGAGCATAAAAGTTCAAAAGTGTACTTGAAATCTTGAGCTGTAACTTTAGGCCCTTTTCCTCCCTCGAAGCATGGGTCATCATGAAAATATACATTGTCTCTTAATTCAAAAGTATAGATCGTTTCTGTAGAGTCGATTTCCCAATTTTTTGCGATACACGAATTAATAGAAAGGTCTTTAGAATTAAATTTAACTAGTCCATTATGTATTTGAGAAGCTATTTTTGCAGAAATTGCATCCACAATATCAAGTGGAAAAATAGAACGAAATGATTCTTCTTCTGAAATTTTAAGTGATCCTCCATAAACAGCTTTGTCCCCTTTTACTATTCTTGTAGTTTGATTGGCTTTATTATTGTTTTTAGAGCCATTCTTATCATCTGATTCACAGCTAGAAAAAGAAAGTAATAAGATACTACATATAGTAAGATAATTTATTTTTATATTAAGAGAGCACATAAAATGTATTGTAATTGTAAAAATATTAGGGTCAGTTTAAAAACTATTACAAGAATACATTATAATTGGAATTTTACAAAGTATAATTTAAAATATAAAATTAAATATTAGAGAAATTAGAAAAAGGAGTATTATTTATTTTGTTTTTTTTAAAATTGCACTTATTATTGTCAACTTAAAGTAAGAATGTATTAGCTTTGTTGCAAATGAAGAATATACTGTTTCTAATTTCAATTGTTTCATGTTTGTGTTTTAATGCACAAAGTAATGAGACGAGTATTATACACGAGGGTCATTATCAAGGCAAGAACCTATACGTGCAAAATCCATTTTCAGGTTCTGGAGTTGGTTTTTGTGTAATAGCAGTTTATGTAAATGGTGATGTAACAACTGATCAAGTCAATTCAAGTGCTTTTGAAATAGATTTTTCTACCTTAAGTCTAAAAGTTGGAGCTCCTGTAACAGTTAAAATCCAACATAAATTAGATTGTTTGCCTAAAGTGTTAAATCCTGAAGTGTTAAGGCCTAGGAGTACTTTTGATGCTTTAAGTGTTGAGGTTTCAGGAGACCAGGTACTTAAATGGAAAACAGTGAATGAGCAAGGGAAATTGACCTACATCATTGAGCAATACAGATGGAGTAAATGGGTAAAGGTAGGTGAAGTAGATGGCAACGGAGAAGAAACGGAGCAGTCATATGAATTTAAATTAACGCCACATTCAGGTGAAAATAAATTTAGAGTAAAACAAATTGATTACACAGGAAAGCCAAGGATATCGCCAAATGCTTCTTATTTAGATCCAGCGATTGCTGAGATTTCCATACCAAATCCAAAAGTAAAAGACAATCTTGAATTTACAGGGGAGACACTTTATGAAATTTATGACACTTATGGTAATTTAGTTAAAAAAGGATTTGGTCAGTCAATAGGCGTAAACAACCTCAAAAAAGGATTATATTATATTAATTATGATTCAAAAACCGGAGAGGTTGTCAACAAAAAGTAATTAAGTCTTAATGCATTTATATCCTCCTTCTAGGGGGATTTTTTTTATCAACTAATGAATAAAATAGAACATGTAGGTATTGCCGTAAAAGACCTAGAAAAAGCAAATGAAACGTTTGCAAAAATCTTCGGTAAGGAGCATTACAAGATAGAAGAAGTAGAGGTTGAGGGAGTGAAAACTTCGTTTTTCAAGTTAGGTGAAAGTAAGATAGAGCTATTAGAGGCAAAAAATCCAGATAGCCCTATTGCTAAGTTCATTGATAAAAGAGGAGAAGGGATGCATCATATAGCAATTCATGTTGATGATATTGAAAAAGAAATGTTAAGGTTAAAAGCCAATGGATTTGAACTGATTAGGGAGCATTATAGTAAAGGAGCAGACAATAAGCTAATATGTTTTTTGCATCCTAAATCTACTAATGGAGTGCTTATTGAATTATGTCAGGAACAATCCTAGCTATATCTTCTGATGAATCTAATAAATAGGATTTAATACCTATAGAGCTCGCTCCTTTGATGTGCTGAATTGAATCGTCTATGAACAATGTTTCATTAGCTAGGAGCTTATTTTTTTCAAGAACATATCTGAAACAAGATTCATTAGGTTTTCTTAGTCCAATTTCTGAAGAGTAATAACATTTTTTAAAAGCAGCAACAAATCGGTCATACCCTACATTTTCGTTAATGATATTTTTAAATTCAGTGATATGGACCTCATTGGTATTGCTTAGTAAATAGAGTTGATGACTTTTATTTATCTTTTCAAGAAACTCTAATCTATTTAACGGCAGGTCAAGCAACATAGCGTTCCATGCTGATTTAATTTCATTATTATCGATTTTTTTAGGACAATTAGCTTTAATATATTGATAAAAATCAGAAACACTTAATTTTCCAGTTTCAAAATTATTGAATAGCCTGCTTTGTTTTTTTTGAGTATAGAAATCATCAAAATTATGGAAGCCGAGTTTTTTAAAAGCATCAATAGTTAGTTGATAATTTATGTTTAAAATAACTCCGCCAAGGTCGAATATGATATTTTTTATTTGCGACACAATTAAATAATAGTTTGATTATTCAATACAAATATGTAAAATTGCACTCAAATTTTCAGAAATTAATTTCTGTGGGGCCCATAGCTCAGTTGGTTAGAGCACCTGACTCATAATCAGGGGGTCGAAGGTTCGAGCCCTTCTGGGCCCACAAATTAATTAGAAATAAAAGTGTTAGTCAATTAAAGATGTCAACAGATCAAATATTATTTTTTGACAACTTGAATGAGATTTCAGGTGGAGATGAATCCTTTAATAAGGAAATGTTAGCCTTGTTTTGCAGTTCTTCTAAAGAAACTTTAGCAAATATGGATCTATCCATCCAGAAAAAGGATTTTGAATCATTTGGTAAGTTGGCACATAAGATCAAGTTTTCAATTAACCTTATTGGTTCAGAAGAGCTAAAACAAATAGTGTTAGAGCTAGAAAACAACAATGAATATCCTCAAAATGAAACATTAAATAGATACCAGGTGTTTAAAACTAAGGTTCAATTAATGATCGATTATATAGAATCTGAATATCAGTAGTTTAGATTTCATTTCACTAATAAATATTTAATATTTTAAAATATTGTTTATTTTAATGGGCATTTTAAAATAATCCTATGAAAATATATTTATTAAAAATATGGGTTGTTGTTTGTTTGAGTGTTTTTTCAAACGCATTTCAGTCACAATATTTAATTTCAGCGACTTATTTAAACACTACTGACCCACTTACATTAAGTTTAGCTACTGGACTCTCCTTGCAATTTGATATAGACCTTTATAAAATGGTCTATAATACAGTTGACGCCCAAGGGCAACCAACTATAGCATCTGGAGCATTTTTAGTACCTTCTAATACAACCTGTACAGACTTTCCAATATTGGTTTATCACCACGGCACAAGCTTAAGAAAACAAGATGTGCCTTCTAGTGATATTCAAGAGACAATTATTGGTAAAATATTTGGAGCAGGTGGTTATTTTGTGTTAATGCCAGATTATATTGGGATGGGTGACAGTCCTGGCTTACATCCTTATGTTCATGCGGAATCCGAAGCAACGGCTTCAAGGGATATGATCAGGGCAGCAAGAGAATTTATTATGGATAGCTTACAAATGGTAGATAATGGAGAGGTTTTTTTAACAGGATACTCTCAAGGAGGACATGCAGCTATGGCAACACATAAATATATTGAGGATAATAACTTACTTTCCGAATTTAATGTATTAGCGTCAGCTCCTTGTTCTGGTCCTTATGAAATGTCAGGCGCAATGGCCGATACGATACTATCTCCTTACCCTTATTCTAATCCAGGATATTTAGCCTATTTACTTGCTTCTTATCAATTGGTATATGGGAATTTGTATAATAATTATTCTGACATATTAAACCCTCCCTATGATACCATTGTACCGCCTTATTTCGATGGTAATAACACTACTTTAGATATGGGGAGTTTAAATAATTTATTGTCTGGATATGTAGATACTTTGATGGTAGATACTGTTCTTCAGAATTTCACTAACTCACAAGCTACTTTTGGACATCCATTGTGGACAGCTTTGCTTGATAATGATAACCATGATTGGGCACCACAACGTCCTGTGAAAATGTATTATTGTACTGGTGATGAACAGGTCACCTATCAGAATGCTATTTCTGCTGAGGCTGCCATGATCGCCAACGGTGCTGCAGATGTAGAAGCAGTTAATATGGGCACAGGAAATCATGGTGATTGTGTTTTCCCAGCTTTAATTGGAGCCTTTATGTGGTTTGACGGAATAAGAACGTATTGTAATTCTGCTGGGCTTTCCACTAATGAAGAAAACCCTCAACCATTTGCTTATCCTAACCCTACAGAGAATTTCTTAAACATTAGTGTTGATTCTCCATCTTTGCTCATTATTAGAAACATGATGGGTCAAGTAATTAAAAGATTAGAGCTTAATTCAAGCTCATTAATCTCAACTGAGGATTGGGCATCTGGCATTTACATTTTGGAATTACACAATAATGATGCTGATATTATTCAAAGAGTGGTAAAACAGTAAAGATGAGTTATACATATTTTTTCAAGATGCTATTTACTGAACCATAGTAGCTTTCTCCAAATAATATTAAGTGAACCAATAGTGGATAAAGCTGATGTATGTCCATTCTTTTTTTCCATCCTTTTTCAAGAGGATAGGTAAGCTCATATTCAAGAATTGAGTCATTAGGAATGCTGCCAAAAAGAAAAAGCATAGCCAGGTCCATTTCTCTGTGACCATAATAAACAGCTGGGTCTATAAGTACGGGTTTCGAATCTTTATTACATAGTAAATTTCCTTGCCAAAGATCACCATGTAAAAGGGAAGGAGATTCTTTAGGTAACAAGTCTTGTAGTTTAGCACAAAGCCTTTCTGCACTTTTAATTTCAGTATTGGAAAGCAGTCCCAAATTAAAGGCAGATTCTGACAAAGCAAGAATGCGCTGATTGGCATAAAATTCTTCCCAAGTTATTGCTGAATTATTTTTTTGTTCCAAGGACCCTATATAGTTCTGATAATCCAGCCCGAAAACATCATTGGATAGCTGATGCATTTTTGCGAGATTCTTCCCAAAGAGAGGCCAATTCATTTGTTGCTCAGAAAGCGTGTCTATGAAGTCAAGTATTAGATAGCTATAATCTAAGTGTTCTCCATAAGCAATAATGCCCGGGATAATAAAATCAGATTTTTTCAGTAATGCTAATCCTTTGGCTTCTGCCTCAAACATTCCTGGATATTTTTCTTTATCGTTAATCTTTATGAACCAATTTCTATTAGAATGACTCACGCAATAAGCAGCATTGATGCTGCCGCCAGACAAAGGGGTGATTTTATCTATTTTTATCCCTAGTTCAATTTTTATGATCTCTTCAATAATAGTTGTCATTAGCCAAGTAATAGAACAGATGTAAAGATAAATATTTAAATTCGCTAAAAATTGGGGATGTAGCTCAGTTGGCTAGAGCACTTGACTGGCAGTCAAGAGGTCGTGGGTTCGAATCCCATCTTCTCCACTAATGAATCAACCTACAAGAGATGAGTGATGAGTGGGCTGTAAATAGAGCTTTTATTTCTAATAAACTTGCGTTAATATTTAACTAGCTTCAGAGTGCTTCTTTTATCATCAAAAATTACTTCGATTAAATAAATTCCATTATTTAATGTTCCATCTATAACTATATTTTGAGCATCAACATATTGAATGGAGTTTATTAATTTACCCTGAATATCAAATAAAGAAATTTCAATATTATTATAAGTAGAATCAAAAGCAATTGTGGTATTGCTATTTGTGGGATTAGGGTATAATGTTACATTGTTTTCAAATATAGGAGGTGAGACAAACACAGTATCTAAAATATCAAGTCTAAAGTTTTCTATTACAGAACGCATTAAGTTCTTCTGGCCTATTGTAAATGAGTTTTGACAATCACCTGTAGAGTAATCCATGTAGTTTTCCACCATGTCCGGAAGGTTTTGCCCATTGATGGTGTCAACACAAGAATTTTTAAAATGATTACAAGTAAATTGACTTGAGTTGCTTGCAAGAGGGGTGTCATCAATAAAATCATCATAATTACAATTACCATCCCCCCAAATATGCCTTAATCCTAGAAAATGACCAGCTTCATGCACAAGTGTTTTTCCTGTGTTTGCTATTCCATTGTAATTAGAATAAGGAGGCGGAAAATTAGTAGGATTATTTGGCCCTATACTTATATAATGAACAAGTACGCCTTCTTCAAATTCAGCCATTAATTCTAAAGTAGACATTGACCAAGTAGTGGTGTCATATGGTGGAGAGGCCAATGCAAAATACACAAGCTCTTCAAAATTATTAAAATAAGGCTCATATATTCTAAGATCACCAATCCATACATTTAGATATTCATTAGTGTTCCAGGAATTTATACCTCCTAAGCTATCTTTAGTAAGTCTGAAAAAATTATAGAATAAACTGTCATTTAACCAATCGATTATTTCTTGTGTTTGACTAGAATTATAGGGTAGAATGCCACCAAAATTTTCAATATCGGTAGGTGTTCTTGTTATGCCATTAGAAGGATTTCCATTCGGGTCTATTTCTGGAAGAATAAATTCAATTTTGGTGTCACCCACAAGAGACAAAAATTCTGTTCTAGTATCAACTGTGTCCGTATTCTTTCTTCTAAAACAAGCATTAAGAAGATCAACTTGGCTATAGATAACAGAGTCAGGAATATTTTCGGAATTATTGTTGTAAACTACATGAAAAACAATGGGTATCTTATAAACATTAGTTGATGTTGATTTTGGGTAATTTTTCTGACTGGAAATAATGTTATTGACTTTCAATAATAATTGATCTGACAATTCAATAAACCCTTTGTTTTTTGAGTCTAATGAACGAATAAAGTCATGGCTTCCACAGTAATTATTAATAGGATTTAAATGTTTTTTATTTTGGACATCCTTAATAACCCCTTGAGAAAACAAGGGCGAGTAAGTGGTGCTAATGAGTAAAAAAGAGAATAATTTAATGATAGATATATTCATCAAAAAGTTTATATAATAATTGCTATTTTACTTAGTATTCATGATAAAACTACATAAATAATTTATATTTTTTCTTTTATCGAACGAACAACTATTCAACTAATCAAGCGTCATTAAATGGAATAGAATTTCTTTGATATAACTATCAAGGGTCATAAAATTTCATAACTTAATGAAAAATGAAAATTATCACATATTTCACCTTAGCTTAAGGTTTGGTTTTTAGACGATTCAAGAAAATTTAAAATTTAAAAAATAAATTAAATAAGATGAATAAAATATACTTAATGTTGTCCATTTTAGTGCTCTCATTTTGTGGAGTTTCTCAAGTAACTGATTTAGGATCTCCCTTGGGATGGAATGGAAAATTAGACACCAAAAACATTCCTGCCGAAAGAATGCCAGGATACGATCAAACTATAATTGATTCAGAAGATGCTATCAATGATTTAAGTAAGGATCGACCATGGCGTTTTGGTTATAAGTACAATGTAAATTTTTCATTACAAAATTCAGGTAATTGGACTTCTTTACCTAATGGAGATAAAGTATGGCAATTAATCCTTGAAAGTAAGGATGCTATTACTATCAATCTTTTATTGGATGATTATAATTTACCAGAAGGGGCGTATCTTTATTTATATGATGAAAACCATACTAATAGGGTAGGTGCATATACAAAAAGAAATAATCGATTAGATGGAGAGCTTGGAACAGAGCTTGTACATGGGGAAAAGATCATTGTAGAATACGTAGAGCCTTCTAATGTTGCTGGACAGGGGCGATTTACAATAACTAATGTTATACATGGTTATAGAAGCTTAGACCCTATTCAGAGAGATTTAGCAAAAGCATTAAATTCTTCAGGAGATTGTAACATTGACGTCAATTGTCCATTAGGAAATGGTTGGGATAACGAGATAAGGTCAGTTGCCATGATAGTAGTTGGAGGAAGTGGCATTTGCACCGGAGCATTGATCAACAATACTTGTGATGATGGCACCGCTTATTTTTTAACAGCTAATCATTGCACAGGCGGAAGTACTGGTTCTTGGGCATTTAGATTCAATTGGCAGAGCCCTCCTGGAACAGAGTCTTGTGCAACAACATCTAATTCTGTAGATCCAGGTCCTCCATATGATCAAACCGCAAATGGAGCTACTGTATTAGTAAGTGGTACAGCGGCAGATCATGCATTATTAGAAATTGACAATATGACATTAACAGATGCTCAGACTTGGAATTGTTATTATGCAGGTTGGGATGCAACAGATGCTACAACGGTAACAGAAGCAACTGGAATTCACCATCCATCTGGCGATGTAAAGAAGATTTGTAGAGAGAATAATTCTCCTTACCATGCAAATGCAGGAGGAGCAGCTGTATGGTACATTGATGCTTGGGAAGAAGGAGTAACTGAGCCAGGTTCTTCAGGCTCACCTTTATTTGATCAGAATCATAGAATTATAGGACAGCTTTATGGAGGCGCAGCTGCTTGTTCAGGCACCAACAATAACGGAGCTTATGATTATTATGGGAGATTAGGAGTTTCTTGGAACAATGGAATTGATGCTTATTTGGCACCTAATTCATGTGGCGTTACTTCTACTAATGACGGATGGGACCCCAATACACCAACACTAGCAGACGATGCTGGTATATCTGGTGTCGCATCACCAACGGGTGCTTATTGTGTAGATAATTTTGATCCTGAAGTTACTCTTAGAAACTATGGCACCAATAACTTAACTAATGCAACCATTAATTATGATATAGATGGAGCACCTAATAATACATATAGCTGGACTGGAAATTTAGCACCAGGTGCTACGGCAATAATTACATTACCTAACATGATTACAACAGCAGGGGCACATACCTTTAATGCATATACTACTTTACCAAATGGTAACCCCGATAGTAATCCAGGTAATGATATAACAACTTCTAATTTCACAGCTACCATTGGTGGGCAGGATATTTTAATTGAGCTTAATACAGATTGTTGGGGATCTGAAACTACATGGACCATAGAGGATGCTAGCTCAAATGTATTGGCTAGTGGCGGTCCTTATGCCGATGTGACTGGCGGTGAATATATATCCATCACCACATGTTTAGCTGTAGATTGTTATGATTTTATTATTAATGATAGCTATGGAGACGGAATGTATGGATCTCAATGGGGGTCTTGTTCTGTTGATGGAGATTATGCAATTACAGATGTCGCAACAGGCACTGTGTTGGCGTCAATATTAGCAGCAAATTCAGATTTCGGTAATCAGGAGATCAATAACTTTTGTGTATCAACACCTTGCTCTTGGTCTTTAAACTCTTCTACTACAGAAGAAACCTGTTATGGTGATAACAATGGAACTGTTTCAGTAACTGTAGCAGGAGGAACAGGTTCTTTTACATACGACATTGGTAATGGGCCACAAAGTTCAGGTTCTTTCACTAATTTGGCTCAGGGAAGCTATACAGTAATTGTTGATGATGGAACTTGTATTTCATCAATTCCAGTGGTGTTGTCTGGACCTAATCCGGTTACTGGAAATGTATCTACAACAGACATTTCATGTAATGGTTTAGCTGATGGTACAATGACTGTAATAGGTGCAGGTGGAGATAGTACTTATTTATATGATTTTGGTGCTGGATTTGGAGCAAGTGGATCGGTGACAGGATTAAGTGCTGGAGTTCAAACAGTAACTATTCAGGATGGCAATGGCTGTACAGGTACAGCTAGTGGAACTGTTAACCAGCCATCTACTATTAACGCTAATTCATCTGTTACTGATGAGACTTTTGGCTTGGATGGAGAAATTGATTTAACAGTAACGGGAGGAGTTGCTCCCTATTCTTATTCCTGGACAGGACCAGCTGGATTTACAGCTACTAGTGAAGATATAACGGGGCTTGCAAGCGGATTGTATTCTGTGACAATTACCGATGATAATGGTTGCGTAATAACAGCAACAGACATCTTAGTAGATTCTTTCATTGGATTATTAGAAAATGGAGAATTTTCATTTGCAGTCTATCCTAATCCATCCGATGGATTATTTAATATTAATTTCAATGGGCAGACAGCTGAATCTGCAATAGTTCGTGTTTATGACTTAGCTGGTAGAATTGTTTACCTTTCAGAAATTGATAATATAGGAAACATGATCATTGATATTTCCAATAAAGCAAATGGAACATATATTTTAGAAATTCTTGTAGATAAAACTGCTCAAAAGAAACGAATTATAAAAAGCAGATAAAATATTTTTTATTCTTTAAAGACCCTTCTTAAATAGAGGGGTCTTTTTTTTGTTTGCCATTTTGTATTTTTAAATATCTTTTAGTAATAAATGATGAAAAGCACATTAGTTTTAGGGGCAAGCATAAACCCTGACCGATATTCTAACAAAGCAATCTTAATGTTAAAAGAAAGAGGGCATCAAGTTATTGCAGTTGGTAATAGAACGGGAATCGCACATGGCGTTAAGATAGAGAAGGAAGTTAAAATTGATAATGTAGATACAGTTACTATGTATTTAGGGAAATCAAATCAAGTTCCTTATTATGATGCCATTCTAAAGTTAAACCCAAGAAGGGTCATTTTTAATCCAGGCACAAAAAATGTTGAATTAGAACAATTGGCCAATAAAAATGGAATTGAAGTTATAGAAGCATGTACACTAGTAATGTTATCCATTGGGGAATATTAAAAGATCTTTGTTTGTATGGTCTAGTCCTGAATACTTTTTCTCATGATATCTTTCGATTGTTTTAATGCAGTTTAGGCTTTGTTAGCAACAGTATTAGTCCCCTCTTTTTTTAAGTAGATGCTGGATTCATTAAAAAATATTCTTTGTAGAAAAGACTTTTTATCTATTAGTTTATATCCTCGCTGTTCATAAAATCTTATCACATCGATTGGATCTATTGATCCAGCAGCATCTTCATCGGAATATATCTTTAGATCATAGTTAGGAGTTAATTTTTTATAAATTAAATCTTGAGGATTTTTTTTTGTAATGAATAATTCTTTTAATATCCTTTTAGCGATAATGATAGGAATACGTATGAGTTTAATTTCATTTAGATAAATAATCAAGTTCAAAAACTTTTCATTTATGGTCATCTCTTCCCACTTTTTAACACCATAAATACCAAATCTTTGCCACCATCTACAATGCCAAGCATCAGAATGAATAACTAAACCTCCATGTTTTAAAACACGATCAATTTCTTTTACAACCCTATCAGGGTCGATAGGATGTTCTAAAAACGTATGTGTGTAAATAACATCTACGGAGTTCCCTTTTAAAGGAAGGTTTTGAGCATCACAAACTATACCTTCCCTATCGTACAATTCTGAATATCCTGTAATGGATGAGATAGAAATATCCAAAGGGAAATAATTGTTAAAAAAAGCGTATGGGAATCCACTTCTGCGTTGATGTTTACTGCCCCCCAATTCAATAATTATAGATTTTACATCTACATTCTTTTGTAGAAAAGAAATAACTTCTATCATTTCTTTCGGGGAGTTATTTAAATTTTCTTTTTGAACACCTGATCCTATCTCAAACGAATTTTCTCCTTTAAATTGATCTGTATAAAAATCAAAAGATTCAGAATCTTCGGAGAATGAATAAACTTTCTCGTTCCTACCATCAATAGAATGGGGTTTGGTTTTAAATAACGTTTCAAGCATTATAACATTGTTTTATTATTCTTGCTAACGGTGCGTCTAAAGGTAGTTGGAAATTAGCTTTAGATCGTGTTAGGTGTTGGCTTTTTTTATTTCATATTTATTTACAAAATTTTGCAAACTCCATACACCCATTATCCAATTAATCATTAAAAAACATCTTACAAAATAATCAATGATTGAAATAGATTCATCTTTTTTTTGATCCAATAAATTTTCTTCATATTTAAGGGAATATCTAGCAAGTATTAATATAAATATCGATAATAAAAAGCAACCAATTATTAGAGTTAATTTAAAGTTATTGTTTTCTAAAATTGGGGATTTGTTAATTAGTAAATATGGATATGAAATGAAAAACAAATTAATAGTAACTGCAATAATTATAAATATTATTGAAACTACTCGTTTAATGTTGCTTGTTGGAATAACTGTATTTAAAACACCCCAAAGCCAAAGACTGTAAAATGGTGGTAAAATTAATAAATACATTAGCTTAGAATTGGGAGCAACACTCATTAACTTATGTGAAATGTTCAATATTTTATTCATTTTTTAGCTTACGGTCTGAATAAACACAGTTTTAATGGTGTTTGTTTTTGCTTGACGTTGATTTATATGATTCCAAAAAACTACTAATTGTTGGCTCATGATATATATGCCCCATTGAATGAGAAAAGGTTTTAACATTCTTCAAGTCTTTAAAAAATTTTGCGGTCAATTTATCTTTAGTTTCTTTACCAAAATTTCCCTTTTCTAGTTGGCCCCAAGTAAATAAGAATTGAGTTTTTGAATAGGCCATTATCGATTTTATATTCTCAAGGCTATAGTTTTTTTTGTAACCTGGAATTATATATTGATTGTGATAACTGGCATGTGGAAATATATTCAACACTGAAAAACCTGAAGCAACTATGGCCATATCTGGTTCGCTCTGTAATGAATTAATCAATGCAGCTAAACCTCCTTGTGAAAGCCCGCAAACAAAAAAAGCTTTATATCTGGCCTCAAGATATTTACTTAAAGCTAACCCTTGAAGCATGTAATAAGCAGTATATGATCCACCGCTATTCAATAAGTGATTAACAAATTCACTTTCTTTTATTTTGCTTTCACCATTGTGTATTGCTAAAAAATCTTCATTAGGTTTTACTAGAATGAATACATCTCCAAAATTTACTACTATATCATCAATGTTACATTGGTAATTCTTGTCATTTCTTGTAAATGTAGTCTGAGGGTTGAGATCAATTTTGTTCAAATAAAACATGGCGCTTGATTGATTGATTCCTGAACCTGGGATTATATTTATTCCAATATCTGCCCCCTTTGTTTTGCAAGGTTTATAATAAGCAAATGCAGTATCAATTTTAGATTTGTATTGATATGGTATAATCAATTTATTACCTTTAATTGATGGCGATAATATTTTAATATTATTATAAGCTGACTCAAAACTATTTAACTCTATCAGCATATCATTGATTCTTTGATGCAGTTCATTTGTATTGCTTATCGGAGGATATAGCAGGGTGTCAAATTTTGAGATTTCACTTTTAAAATGCCTATCTAATTCCGATTCCTCTTTCACTTTTTTTTCACTTTTCTGATTTCTTAAACTCTTTAAAAAATCATAAGGAGGTAATTTGTATTTTACCGTTAGTGCACCAAGCAAGTAAATAAAACAAATAGCAATTGCGTAAGTGATCTTTCTTTTAATCATAATCAATATTTTAGCTACGTTTTGGCTAAAATACGTAGAAACGGTTTGGTAGGTTAGGTCTATGTTTTTTAGCTCTTGTTGGGCAATCGTTTTTAATTATTGTCCGGCAATTTCAGAATCATTCCTTTTCCCAATGTCAAACCATCAACGTGACCCGCAATTTTGTTGTCGTCCGTTTTAACATGTATATGCATATTTGTTGTATGATGTGTGAAGATGGCATGATGAGAATTCGAATAGAAGCCTAGCATTTTAACATCTCGATTATTTACAGTTCCGTTTAGTCCAGAATTAATATGTTTTTCATGAGAATGCTCTGTGTCTCCATCTTTCCAATTAATCACATGCCAGTCAATTGAATTTGCAGTTCCTTCAATTAGAAATGGAAATGGTTCTTCAATACTTATTTGATTTTCCTGAGCAGATTGTTCAATGTAGCTTTCTAATTGATCATACGTAACTACATCATCAGGAATGTTCACTGAATACCATTTGCTTACTGATACATATACGACAAGTGTAGCTTTTTTTTCAAATGTATTATCGAAGGATAGCGTACTGTCAGCAACCATTGTATTAAATGGACTACTATTAAATATTTGGATTTCGCCTTTAAGGTTTTCAAGAGCTCCAAGCGCATAAAGATGTTCTATATCTTTTAAATCGGACAGATTAGCTTTCGCAGTAACATCCCCTTTGTGCATGATATTCTTTAAAGCACCGTGGTATTCAACCTTGAATTTTACTGATTGCTCTTGCTTTGATTCTTCTGCCTTGTTTTTACAGGATGTCAGAGAAATAGCTGTGAGGATAATTATAGCGTATTTAATCATATCAAATTGATGTTGCCCAACGTTGCGTCTAAAGGTAGTTGGAAATTAGCTTTAGACAGTGTTGAGTGGCGTTTTATTTTAAATTAATCGACAAAGGAAAGGTCAATTTTGTTGTAACATTCACTCCTTCATTTTTTCC
>Ga0206679_10001391_pt1 | contig 19979 bp, 16 predicted proteins | sample M110012015metaG_FD_155464 | JGI IMG/M metagenome (GOLD analysis project Ga0206679, IMG submission 155464) | Ammonia-oxidizing marine archaeal communities from Monterey Bay, California, United States - M1 100m 12015 | ecosystem: Environmental > Aquatic > Marine > Intertidal zone | place: USA... | reverse complement strand
CCTCGCCGTGAACCAACATGGGTTTTGGTCAGTGATGATAAGCCGGAATATTTGATTGGAGAGCCTGTTATTGTATGCAACCATCAACTACTTCGCCGACAATTCTTACGAGTTAGATTTGATAGCGTCATATTGACAAGTGAAGAATTTGCTGAAAGTATTGACAAATTGGAAGAATACAGTGCATTGACTGAAGATGAACAAGTTCCTTGGCTAGAAGAATTAAGGCAAGAAAAGAAATTGGACGGATATATTGTCACTCGCGGAGAACATCAGGCACTTCCATTCAAGGCACGTCGTCATACATTGGGCTTGCAAAGAGAGAACCCTGAACGCTCAAGATTTGTTCCACCTCCTTTGAACGGATTTACCTTGATGGTAGCGAGAAAGGACTTCCCAGCACACCAAATTGAAGCTTGGTGCGATAGTGGTGCATTCATTGCACATAGAATGGAAAGTGCCATTTGGGATTCCCTGCCAGAAAATATTTCCGAAATCGTTGGAGTATTTGTCGAGCAGCGAAAAGTGTCTACAATACTTCGAGAAGCAAAAAGAACGAAGAATGAGCAAATTACTGATTCTATTCTTGATAATAATAAGAAAGTAAAAAACACAGTACCTCGGCTTGAGATGAAAATTGAAATCCTTGATCCTTTGGGCATGGTTTCTGCTGCTGCAGAACGGGTATGCCCGGTTGCTGATAGCCACATGGGGATGGTTACATTGCTCAAAGAATTTAATTTCCTTTTAGAGGCAATGTCAAGTGAAAAGGAAGAATTAGCAAAACATTACCATGGATTACCAAAGGATTTCTCAGAAGCAAAACCTGCAATGTTAGATTTAGGAATAGATTATTCAGACTCATCAGAAGATGAAGCCTGAATGCCTAATTTTTCCTTAGCGGCTCTAATCCCTTTTGAGGTTCGGTCATCACCAGCGATTAATACATCATATCCCTGAGTTACAATATAGTTCTGTAAATCATCCATTTCGGAGGGAGAACTATCATTTGATAATTCGAATAAATTAGCATCTAAATTTCTTGCATCTGATTCCCAACCTGCCGAATTTACTTGTACAGCAAGTGTGAATTTTTCAACTAAATCTACTGCACTAAATGCAGGTTTTGTGACTACTGACAATGCTTCTGCTACCTTTTTATTAGCCATTTTTAATCTCGAAAGACCTTCTCCGATTTCAAGCAATACTTCCTTTAATTCAGCAGAATTATTATTCCGAGTAAATCTTCTTTGGGCTTTATCCAATTGTCTTCTCATCGTCACTACACCGGCAACAATTGCTTCGCGGGTTCGGGCAGCATCCATTATTGCATTCTCAGCATCTTCAACTCTAGCAGCCAAATTCGTTTCAAATATTTTGAACTCTCTTTTGAAGTCATCCTTCACAGTACTACGAATTGCTACAGCTAATAATTCCGCTTCTTTAAGAGAATTTTTTGCTGCACGTTGCTCATTACCCATGGTCAACCAACACGCTGTATGCATTCATCATTTCAAACCCTCGCATGGATATTATTACGCCCCCTAAAGGGGGCGCTGAATAATCAGGTTTTACAGGCGAAAACGGCGAATCATGGTTAGTGTCACAGCGAAGACACATATACTCTAAGTGACGGATTGGCAATTGAAGGTGACATTGTGGTTGACAAAGGGGCTCTCTTGGCTGAACTTTATCAGGCTAGATTTGACGGTTTGAAAGAAATCGCAATCGCATATCAATTACCAAAATCCGGTTCAGTAGAGTCACTTCGTGCACGTTTGATTCAGCACCTAATATTGGATCAATGGGATTTATCCGAAGAAGGGATTATTCAGTTAATGAATGCCGAAATGGGAGATATATTAGGTGTCTTTGGCATCAAAAAATCAGGTTCTATTAGAGCAAGAAGGCAGCGATTATACCTGCATCTATACCATGACCCAAAGATTCTTCTGGCAGAAAAATTAGATGAACGCACAAGGGATCAGTTACATGCAATGTGCAAAGCATTAGAATTACCTCTTTCTGGAAATAAGCAAGCCTTACTGGTTCGAATCGCTGGAGTTCTTGCAAGCCAACAAGGTGGCTGGGGCAAAGTGAAAAAGAGTCTTAGAAGGCCACGTGGAGAAATCCATCTGCCAAATATTCCATATCCAAATGAAGATTCATCGCAGCAATTACAAACTGAAAGTGAAACTGCTATACAGGATACTGTTGATGATTTTGTTTCAGAACACCCTCAAGGATGGACTTTTGAAGAAGAGACGGAAATGAGAACTGAATTAGCAGAGGATGGTCTCAACCCTTCATTGGCAACGATTTCTGCTGATATTGATGTGGCCTTGAGAGGCGAAACAATACCAGAGCAAGTTTCAGTACCACCAATGATTCAATCAGCCCAAATTATTGAATCTGAATCCAAGCACAGTCTTGAAACTGAAGCTGCATTACTGGAAATCAATTCTAGAAAGGCAGAAATAAAATCTGCTGGCCGTGATTTCCTAATGATTTCTTCAACTAGCGACAGTGAAGATTTGGAAGTGTTCATTTCAAGTCTTGCCAACCATGGGTTCGCTGTTGAAGTGGCTGCTGTAAGAGATTCAATACGCAATATTATCATGGAGTTAGATTTCAGAAGCCAAACTGAAAAGAGTGCACTACATTCGACGCCTAACTCATGGTCTGAAAGAGAAGCTTTGAGAACTTTTGAGAGTGCAAGGAACTCATTGCGTGGACAATTAGCAGATACACTTGCCGCCCATCCAGGTGATTTAGTAAAGGCGAGGATGGCATTTGAAGAAGTAGGTCGTTCGCTTGGCCTCGACATGAGAATCCCGAGTATTTCAGGAAGACTACATGCATTATTTGACCTCCATGTAGACATTGGTGAATCGCAGGCATTACAAGACCCTGCTATCGCAAGAAGAAATAGAGTACTTCGTATTCTTCAACATGGAACTGTACATCTTCAAGCATCTGAATGCAGAACATTAGATCGTATTGAAAGAAATATTGTAGCATTTGAAGAACTTGTTGAAACAGTATTAGAATCCAGTGAGGGAACTTTTTCAGAAGCCCAGCAAGCACTTGTCATTAGATTCCTCGAATCCAGAGGATATGAGGTCAACACTGCTACGATTAGGCCAAGAATTCTTGCCTGTGCTGGTATTATTGGCTCCGAATTAGGGTTTATTTCACCTAGTGAAATCCCACGTATTGCACCAGGAATTATTATTTCTGATACTCAAGTTGATGCAATCGTTGTAGAATTACAAGCCCTTGCTGATGCATTCAAACCAAAGAAAGAGGTTGTTGCTAAGAAACCAGAGCAAGAGCTTGCAGAATCTGTTGCAAATGCGGCAGACCACTTAACAGATGTTAGGGCAAAGATTGACAGAGTAGACAATATCTTAGAAAGACTAAGAAGTTGATTTGTTCAATGAGACCTTGATGCATAGAAATTTTGTATTACTGTTGATACTGTTTGTGTATCATCAATATTACGCTGAACCATATCGTTGAGAATTGCTTGTCGTTGTTCTACATGCTTTTCAAAGACAGCAGGAGTTACCCCCGCGGCTTTACAGATGGTTTCTCTTAATTTGCTAGGAATTCCTGTCTCTTCGATTTGATCAGTCGATGCATTATATTTCCAAATGATATTGAGACGAGGTTTGTCCCCTTCCATTCCAGCGATTTCGGCAACTTCAGTAATTTTACGAGCGGTTTTCCCATTGACGTGAAGTCGTGCTTGAATAATAATTAAATCGAGTCCAGAAAGCATAATTGGTGGAACATTCATAGGCGGATTGATCATTCTGGTTACAGTTTCTTGTGCTGTATTTGCGTGCAGTGAACCGAATGAACCATCGTGGCCGGTATTCATTGCAGTCAATAGAGTTGCACATTCAGGACCGCGAACTTCTCCCACAATTATTCTGTCAGGGCGCATACGCAGAGATGATTTAAGACAATCATTCATGTCAACTTCTGGAGTACCATCTGGCCTCTCTCTTCTTGTTTCCATCCTCAACCAATGGTCGTGATAAACTTGCAATTCTGCCGTATCTTCTACTGTTAGCAAGCGTCTAGACCACGGAATAAACATTCCCATACAATTCAGAGTAGTAGTCTTACCAGAACCTGTACCACCTGCAATAACGAAATTTGCAGGACGACTGTCCAATCCTTCAATCCAAACCCACATCATTGCTGCGAGGCGAGAGTTTACTGTTCCAAAGCGAACTAAGTCAACAATTGTTAACGGGTCTTCCTTGAATTTTCTAATAGTCAACGAAGGGCCATCAGGAGTCACAGGAGGAATTGTTCCATTTACACGGGAACCATCCGGTAATCTTCCATCAAAGATAGGAACCAATCCTGGTCCATCTCCAAGTGGAACATTTGTGAATGCTGCAATGTTTTTGGCTATCTGCAATCCGGATTCATCATCAATCCAAATATTTGTTCTACACATTCCATGCTCTCTATGAGCAATCTTTACGCATTGTGCGCCACCATTATACATCACTTCTTCAAGCGCATCATCTTCTAATAACACTGCTAAATCTCCATAGGGATTTGGTTCAGCTTCACCATCCACATGATATATTGGAGATGGATGATTATCTTCCATGTAAATCGTTACTCTTCCGTATTGTTCTAATATTTTTTCAGACATTTCAACCGCCACCTATTGCCTTTACAGCACCTAAATACAATCCCATCGATATTGCCATCCACAATGGCAAGAACCACAAATAACCCTTCAAGCGCCCAAGCATTCTACCTGAAACGCCTACTCCTACTGCCGAAGCGGCAGCGAAGAATGTACCAAATGTGGCATTGAAATCATCTAATTTGAATCCTGAACTCGCTGGTGCGAAAAGACCAACAATAAATGCAATCAATACTGGAAGACCTACTGAAACGAACATAATGATTAGAATACCTCTCCCCAATAATTCGTTTTCTCTTTTATTGATTAAATCATTAAGTCTCTCATAATCATGACTCAAACTCTCAAGAATTACTTGTAATGGCGCATCTTGGTCCATTGCTGTTTCAATTAACATCATTACTCTTTGTACTTGGGAAGATCTTGTTTTCGCTGAAAATGATGTCAATGCAGAATTAATATCTGATGCGTGACTTTCTTCCAATGTTTGCTTTAACAATTCACTGAGTAAACCTGGCGTATTTTTTGCCTGCTCCATCATCGCTTCTTGCAAACCATGCCCCGCTCCGACGGAACTTGCTAGAGATTCAAGAAGCCCTGGTAAAGAATTCTCAATTTTTCTTCTTCGATTTAATTCTATCATTGGAGGAATTCCTCCTCCAGCAACCGCAATTCCAATAACAGTCAAATAGAGCAACAGAGGCTCACTGTTGAAAGATTCTAGGAAACGAAAAAACATCATATCACAATCCTGGATCCTTTGTGTGGGCTTTCAAACCAATGAAAAACATTCCAACTAGAGTGATGACTAATCCACCATTGACTACAGATTTAATCAAATCAGGGTCTGGTATTGACATAAACGCTGCAATATCTCCAGTTAGTAGTTGAGGAATAAGGCCTGCAATTGACAAAATAATCGGGCCTATCATGCCAATTGAAAGTAATGTTTCAGGAACTCCTCCGAGTTCTTCAATGTATTTTTTTACTTCTTCAGCCCGTTCTTCTTCCAATCTTGACCCTTGTTTTCTCAAAGTCTCAACGATATCTGTATTTTGAGTGACATTGTTGTATAGTGTGTTCAATAATCGGCGATAACCATCCGATTCTGCAGTATTCATCATGCTCTTTATCTCATATTCAATACCGCGTGAATTGCCACTTGATAATTTCTTCATTATTTTTGAAAAATCTTCACTAATAATTCCATAACCACCTTGACCGATTGTGTGTAATGCTGCTTCAAGACCTACTCCGGATGACATCAAGACATCAAGAGTTCGAATGACATAGAGACCTTCTCTCTTTTCATCCAGAATTCTCACATTTTCACCTCAAACAATATCTTCAATTAATTCTAACACGAATGATTCGTTATCGCTATTGTATTCCATACTCGCAAAAACTACCTTTACATCACGCTCTTCAAATGGATCGTGGATAAATGGTTGTCCAGTTCTAAAGATTGATATCAAACTTTTATATTCATCAATTCCAATCTCTCCTTTTACAGTATAGACTGTTGATTCTGAGCCTTCATCATGTAAGTTATCACCTTCTCCACCCCTTACGATTGTTCTCGTAATTCTACGAGTAAGTTTCACTTTCATATCTGTATTTGCTATCCGAATCCAATCTGAACTTGTAGTCCCTGTTGCGGGACGGATGAAGAAATCTATTCCTGCCATGCTATGACCTCTAACACAGCCACACCCCGAGCGGGTATTCAATGTGTTGTATTGTCAATCACTTATTCAACTATTTTGAACCAGCCAAATCTAGGCTCATGAATAACGCCTTTCTCTGATAATTCATCTAGCATTGCTTCGCTATCTTGACGAGAAAAACCTCTTGCATTAGCATTACTGAGCACTGCTTCAAAGTCAACACCATCTCCTTGGTCAAGTTGGCGGATAATCGATAATGCACATTCTTCCAAATCAGAACCTTCTGAACTATCTTTTGCATCATCTCCCTCTTCATCAGCCGAAGATACATTGAGAGTTGGTACCGGAGTTGTTGCACTGGTCATTTTCCCTTCTGCAATATCCAATGCTTGCATTATGTTCAATTTGTATTGCTCCAAATCAATTTCCCCGTAATGATTTCTAGATGTGACAAGTCCTTCTACCAAATTGGCTGGAATACTTTCACTAGCTGAATATGCCTGTTCTGTTGGCTCTAGTTCTTGAGAAGCCGAAAATGCATTCATTCGGTCAATAGTTCCTTGACACGCACGTGTTATCCAATTTGCATATGTATTACCATCAATAATACATGCTTCTTCTGGTCGTAATGAAGTATATATCGCACCTTCTTCAGTTTGATACCATCGTGCCTTTGCAACCATCAATACCAACTCCGGCTCACCAACTTCAATTCTTTCAGTCAATGTCATTGTTAACTCTCGCATTGCTTCACTGGCGTAATCTCCTACTGAGAAATAATGCTGACCAGATGGGTCTCTCAACTGACCTTGATACAAAGTGGAACCATTTGCGGTTTCTCGCACTTCCAAACGCTCCAATAATCCGGCTACAACTACCCGATTTACCTTAGCACCCAATTTGGTGATTACAAAGGATGGATCAAATTCTCCAGAGCCCTTTTCGTGAAGAGTGGCATCCCTAAATTCAGATGCCAACATATGCCATGCAGGCTGTCGCTTTGCTCTTGGTGATGCTTGCATCAATTAGCCCCCCATTGCGCTCTAATTTCAGTTGCTTTCATTTCGGCGTCCTCCTCTACAAGTTCAGCACTATCGGCCAACATCATTCCACCTTGTTCATCGACTATTGTTCGTCCAGAAGCACGTATGTTTCGACCCAACATTTTACTTCTTAGAGTTTGGACAAAATCTAATTGACCATTGGAATTAATCTCAGAACTAAGTTCATCTTCAGTCATTGCAAGAAGGCCTAAACTTCCTTCCTTGTTGATTAGTAAGGACATGCTTGCTAGCCCGTCATCCATTACTAATCTCATTCTAACATCTGTATTGCCAGCATTTGCATCATGAGTAGCACAGTGACCATCTCTCAATACACGCCTACATTCTGTACAACGTTGAATAAAACCAGAATCTTCTCTAACACTTACCACAATAGCTTCGGTTGAAACACCAACCCTACTTGCGCCAGTTGCTAATTCATTGAGAGCAACTTCGATTGTTTGTGTGCTAAAATCAACATCATCTTCCCAAGGTGATGTTTCCAATATTTCGACTTGCCCTGCATTGTCGACAGTAATATCAGGTATTCCTTGCCACGCCCTTACCCTAACGCCTTTCAGCCTCACTGTGAGTGGCAAATTATTTTCATCGATAGGTAAATCTTCCCACGCACTCATTCTGCAACGCCCGGTTGGATCTGCTATTTGACCAGACCAAAGGTATTTTTCAACACCATCTTTGGTGAAAGTTCTCTTCGCCCATTCGGTGATTTGGACTACAGTATCAACATCTCTTGACCCATCTCGTAAATCACTGATAGTCAGGACTGTTTGCTTGGATAGCGTATCAGTATCTGCAAAGTTCTTGTCATGGAATAATTCAATTTTTGTCGTTCTTCCAAAATTCAGCTCAGGTGTATCTCTAAAGGTACGTACTTGAGCACCATCTATTTTTAGCAATGCGCCAACTTCATGACTAAATGGCTCCCAAGATAGGAACCCAATAGTTCCTGATTCATCAGCAAGCCTTCCTCTAACGATATCAATTGAGCCTGAGCCATCCTTTTTGTGTATCTGGTCTTCTCTTGAGGAGAGAACTCTACCGACTACACAGACATATCCATCACTTGGCAGAGCAGCGATATCTTGTGCTTCACCAGGTGCCACAACAGTCCTTGTTCCTTCACGGATAACAACGACTCTTGATGATTGATTGATATTTAGAGACATCTTTCCTTGATATTCATTTACAGAAACTCCTTCAAGTCTAACAATTGAGCCTGGTGCAAGATTTGGACTTGGAGCCCAATCTTTGTACTCCCAACGATTCTTATCACCATTTTCAGCCCAAGGATTATCCTCAAGCAAGCCGAAAGCAATCTGTTTTTGTTCACCGCGAATAGTTTGTTCACGCAGATTGTGTGAAATAATTTCAACTTCAATTTCTATTTCCTTGTCATCAGCCTTCAATTCACTCAGGCGTTCAACTTTCTTTGTCGCTCTTGGCGTGGATGATGAAGATCTATTTGACCTACTGCTTGGAACTGACTTTGAACTGTTCAAACTTCTAATAATGGACCTCATTGAGTCTTGAGGTGGGATTTTGAAATCTTCTTGGTACTTCAAGAATGCCGCAGCGATTGTTTCTGAATCTGCATCTGGACATTCTTTTTGTACTGCAACGATATACGAATCAAACTGTCCATCTGACATATTCGACACCTCTATCATTTTCATTCATAAGTGTCCTATTCGCTGAATAGGATGCGGGCTTTCGTGCGATTTGGTTGAGACTTAACACTCCCTTGACCTCCATGGAAATAAACAAAAATGACTACGGCTAATAAACAATTTCACAACCCAGATATGGAAAATGAAAGTAAACTAAGTGATATTACAATATTTCAAATGTAAGTTTTTCAATTTTCAAGCCGGATTAACTCTGAATCCATTCATCAACAAGACATCCGGAATATGCATTCCACCGGTTGAATATGAGTCTTGAATTGTTGGTCTATCTCCTAAAATTACATCATTTGCGAGAGCCTTTGCAATATTGCCAGAAAGGCCTGCTTGCTTAATCGGTCCAGCGATTTGGCCGTCGACTACCTTCAAGATAGTGCTCGTCGTTACCGAAAAATCACCACTGGTAGGATTAGCAGTATGTGCGCCCATTACACTGTGAACGATATATCCATCTTCCATATGAGAAATCAAATCATCTCGGTCTTTACCTCCTTTACTGGATTTTAGAATCATATCTGAACAGCCGGTATATGGTGGCGATTGATGGCTCCCTCTAACTGCAGAACCCGTCGATTGAGCAAATTCAATTCGCCCTTCATCCATCATTTGAGCCGAATCCCGAGTTGACCACATTGAGCCCACTAGTCTGCCATTGTCAACCAATACTTGGGTACGACTCGGAATTCCTTCCCCATCTCGGCTAGCACTACCCATTCCGCCTTCCATCAATCCATCATCGATTAAAGTCAAGTCATTGGCAAGGACCATCTTTCCTTCATTCCCTGACCAAAAAGATTCCTTTCTTGCTAATCTTTGCCCTTTTACAGCTGCTGGAACACAAACTGAAAAGAGAGGAGAAAAGCCTTCACTGGTCATCAATACTGGACAATCTACTGCTTGAGAATCAACCTCTATTGGCCCCCTAGTACACTGAGCCCAATGAACTGAATTTTCTATACAATCTGGAACTGATTTCATTAATTTACGACTAGAACTACTTTCCCAAGCACTCGTCAATTCATCGTTTTCATCTATGCTAACTTGAACGCCTGCACCATGAGAGGTTGTAATCCCGCTGGACAGAATACCTTGACTGGTTACGATGGCTCCTGCTGTTGCTGAAACGCCAACACCACCACCCGTTACCACTGCTCTTGAATCTAATGAAGCAACTTCGCTCAATATTGCATCTGCTTGTTGTAGTAAATCTTCTGGACCAACATCTAGGATCCTTTTGTCACAAAGGCCTAAGACATCTGTTGATTTTTGATTCTCTGGAAGGCAAAAACCTTCTACTGCGGGTGAAACTTTGGCAATTGAAATAGCCTGCGAAACAGCATGCTCTGCGCCTGAAATATCGACCAAATGAGCATAACCGAATCTTCCTCCATCCAATACTCTGACTCCGTATCCGCCATCGCCACCGCCTGCTGCGAGTTTTATCTTGCCCGCTTCAATGTCTAATTCATGGCCATAGGATTGGAATGCGACAACCTCCCATTCATTGATTCCTTTGGATTGACACATTTGGCCAATCGATTGCGCACCATCTACGATACGTGTAATTGCATCATCTGGTAACATTTAGCCCACCAGTGCCTCGCTAATGCGCATAATTGGGCCACCATCTCCTACAGGAACTGTTTGCCCTTTACCACAGAAACCAGGTGCTGCTAATTTTGCATCCCTGGTCAATCCGTTTACATTTTGTAATATTTCTAAAGTTAATCCACTGACACTGACATCTTTTAGAGGCGTGGTTATTTCACCATTTTCTATTAACCAAGCCTCTTGTGCAGCGAATTGGAATGAACCCTTACCAGTATCAACTTGACCACCACGGGAACCACATGCGTATATTCCATAATCGATATCTTCCATCAAGTCATCCATATTGTTGTGAGTTCCCCCCATTATCATTGTATTTGACATTCTTACCAGCGGGTGATGTAGACCATCTTGGGCTCTTGCTCCACCGTTTGGCTGGATATCAAAATGTGCCGCTGTTTCTCTGTGATTGAGATATTCAGTAAGAACACCATTAGTTATCAGTTGCTTGGCTCTGGTGTTTACTCCTTCATCATCTATTGGATACGCTCCATAACCCCCTCTAATTGTCGGGTCATCGACAACAGTAACAATATCTGAACCTATTTTTTGACCTAATTTTCCGTCTAAACAAGAATCTCCTGCTGCAACTAAATCTGCTTCACAAGGATGACCTAACGCTTCATGAATATACACTCCAGTTAGATCTCGGTCCGCAATCAATGGCATTTTTCCGGAAGGGGCACGCTTTGCTTTCAGTAATCTAAGAGCTGCAATTCTTGCATCACTACCCAATTGACCTAGGTCGCAAGATTCGATTAATTCTAGACCACCTTCTCCGCCATACCTTGTTCTATAGGATACTACCTCGCTTTCATCTCTTGCGGTAACCATCCCCCTAACCAATGAACGTTGGAATGACCAAACTCGATCCATTCCCTCACTAGTCAATAGTTCGGTGTGAATATGTTCATCCGCCCATCCACAAGTGGTTGAAACAATTTTTTCATCATCGCTTGCACTATCTGCGATAGCCTTCAGCATATCGATTTTTGTTGATAGGTCTGTATTTCTAATATCCTTTTTAGGGTGCCAATGAATTTCATCTTGAAATATTGGAACTTCCGCTAACTGAACCGGTTTGTCAGAACTAGTCCTACGCATTGCAACCGCCTTTGCCAAACGAACAGTCGATTCAATTTGTCCACTAATTGAGCCAATATCGGTCGTTGAATGGACTCCCCAAGCACCATCTGCAAGAATTCTAAGAGTGACGCCGACTTCCTGTCCTGGAATCGCATTTTCTAATTTGCCATCTCTGAGATTCACACTTGAACCTGTTTCTGAAACGAGTCTTACTTCAGCGTAACTTGCTCCAAAATCAACAGCCTGTTGCAAGGCATTACCAATCTTCTGCTGGTCTAAATAACGACCTGTTGAAAAATCTGTGTTTGATGGACTAGAACTAATCACCATAGAGTAGTGTAAAGGCCCACAGTGCTTGAACTCTCTCATCAAACAATTAGAAATCGTCTTCGCAAAAATAGCATTATGCTGAAAAATCAGCACCTAATATGTGGCCAATCAATGCCTGCTGAAGTCTTTCTTGGGCAATTCCTTCTGTGTCTAATCCCAACAGTTTGGCTGATTGAGATGAAAAGATTGGGTCTTTTTGGCTACTTTCCAATCCAAGTAAAGTTAGTAATTTTTCCCCGTTAGAAGCAAAATCATTGAGATTTTTTTCGTCAATACCCGATGTTTGTATTCCAGCATCACCCTCCTCCTTCAATATCGGTATCGGCAAATACAAAATCCATCCTGATGTTACTCCATCTTGGACTCCGGCCCTTGCAAAAGCATCACTGACATGGTGAGTTCCTGCAATATATCGTAAGAATTCTGCGTCCCTGCCCCTCGCTAATTGATTGCCTTTTGCAAAATTACGTTCACAGCAATTCCAAGCAGTCCAGAGTTGTTGTTCGAATAAAACTGCGTGATCTGCTACTAACATCCATCTATCATCAAGTCTATTGTCAAGAAAATTAGCAACCAGTTGTTTTGAGGCGATAGGAGTCTCACTTCTCCATGCAATGCAAGGAAACTTAGGCATTGTCATCACTACAAGGCAGGGGCACTTCTATTTTCAATCAACCGGATAATTCTCATCATCTAGGGGAATATCATCATCTCTTAATTTCTCAACATCTACATATTGTCCCGTTTTTATTTGTTTTAATGACTCTTCATCGTATTTTTGGGGTTTGATTATTTTTCCTACTTCAATAAGCAGATTATCAACTATTTTTGGACCCCAGCCTCGTTTACTAGATAGCGTTTTTAATTCTTTATTGTTCATCGCAGCTATACTTTTGACCGTTCTGTACCCCATTGATGCAAGTTCTCTTGCCCTTCTTCTACCGATTGAACGAATGTTTACCAATTGTAATAGATCCTCCTTGCAACCATGTCTAACCCTTTGTTTAACAACATCAATTTGGATGGATAGTTTTGAGATAGAATCCATGTGTTCTTCTGAAAATACATCATCTGCCATTAGGATTGCTTGTGCTCCTGACATCAACCAACTGATGCCATCAACTCGGTAATTTACGTCCCCTGGTGTGACTTCTAGAGTAGTTTCGATTTCCCTAAGTGTATTCTCGTCAATCCACATTTCAAGCATCCATGCTGATTTTACATATCCAAGCAATCTCTCTTCGTAGGATGAATCATGTAATAATTCATCCATTATACTATTTGTTTTCACCCATAACGGAGAGCCTTGGGCCATATCTTTTGACTTAGCCCATAATGAAGCAAAATCCGGAGTTGCAGTGGCAAGATGTAATAGTCCAAAATTGCTAACCGGAGCATTACCTCTAACCAATCTACGAACTGCCCTTCTAAGTCCATGTCGCAGAATAGAGGCGGAGAGTGGGTCAAGATAGAATTGAGTTATTCTTTCACCCATTGTCGTCGCTTCATATTTCATCGCCAAATCATCGCTACTGGCATCTTCTTTCCATCCTCCAACATTTCTCAAAGTACTGGCATTGGTAAATCCAAGTGATGCTTTTGTATGAGCTGAACTCCTTTGAGTGAATGGTTTTTCATAATCGCTTTCTCTTTCAAACTTCCATTCCACGCCTCCGGTTGAGTCGGCAATTTTCGCCCATACCGGCATATGAGTCTCCGAAACTGGAACTTCGACTGATTGCTTATTGAGATCATGGCTTATCGAAAAGTGTTCATCGATTCCAACCCTTCTGATGAATCTCTCATCAATTAGCCAATTTAGCATTTTATCCAATCTCTCTTCAAGTACTGAAGAAGACATACAATAGCCCAAGAAAGTAGCCTTGAAAAAATCAACTATTGATGAGCGGTGTTGCATTCCTCCAGAAGTTATTAAGGATAGTAAATGCATTCTCATCGCTGGTTCACTAGCCAATTTGGAAGTGATGTCCTCAATTGGACCAAAGAAGTATTTGGCACTAACTTCATCTGCAATTTCCCACCCATCTGTTCCTTTGCATAGAATCCATGCTTCACCAAAATCATCATACTTAGGCCTTCCAGCACGCCCAAGCATTTGCCTTATTTCCATAACTGGAAGTGGCCGACTCATACCATCATCCCAGCGTTTGATATCTCTTACGAGTACCCTTCTAGCTGGCAGATTAACTCCTGCTGCAAGTGTTGGAGTAGCAGTTAATGCAACCAACAATCCTTGTTTGAATGCTGCTTCAATCTCCTTTCTTTGTGAATGTGTCAGACCAGCATGATGGAATGCCACTCCACCTGATATTGCTTCACAAAGAGATTCACCCATCGATGATTGAGTGCTTCTGGACAATTTAGTCACTAACTGTTGTAATTTTGCAAGGCGTTCCGGATCTTGTTTTATCAAGACTTTTTTGACCCTTTTTGCAAGAGAAAGGGCCTCTGATTGAGCAGAACGACGAGTTCCAACAAAGACAAGCAATTGTCCATCTTGAGCGAGTGAATCGATTACGATGGCTCCGGTTGGATGAGATTTTGGACCATCAATGTCTCTTGGCTGGTTCAATTTTGCAATACCTTCACCGATTACCGATGATTGCACCATTCTCGGTTCAATGTGTAAATCGTGGAAGGTGGAATATTCTAGAGCCACTGGCCTCCACTCTGATTGTATCAATGTAGCATCTAACCATTGGGCTAATTCCTTGCAATTACCAACTGTGGCCGAGAGGGCTATCAATTGTGATTTTGGCCTTAGATATCTAAGTCTGGTTAAATTTATTTCTAATGTTGGGCCCCTCGTTGAATCGTTCATTAGATGGAATTCGTCAGCTATTACGATTGATACATTTGCCACAATATCAGAATTTGAACGCATTATTGAATCTAATTTTTCAGACGTACATACTAGAATATCGCATGAATCAATATTTGCAATTTCTCGCGATGAATCACCAATTCCAAGACCAACCTTCAAACCGAGATGTTCTCCAAGTTGTTTCAAATCATCATACTTTTCACTGGCTAGCGCTTTTAGCGGAACGATATATACTGCTTTAGAACCGATATCGTCAACCAATAATTTACGCAATATTCCAATGTAAGCAATTAATGACTTGCCGCTTGCAGTGGGAATTGCCAATAGTGTATTTTCTCCAGAAAGAACTGCTGGCATCGCTTCTGATTGCGGAGGATGCAACTTTTGTATTCCCCACACATTGTGCAAAAATTTCTTTGCATTATCGGGCAAATCTAAGGACATCACCTCATGATGCTGCGCCGACATAAAGCCACATCCGCGCCAACAGTCCAAAAGGAGCGCGCCTATCTCTTTTGCAATGTTTGTAAGATGTCGCCCAAAAAACACATCCAATTATTATCAAAATAATACCATCATTATGCGACATCCCTAATACCCCCCTCTAACGGTGCCTACGGCATGAGCGATGATGTTGAGGCAATAGTCGAAGAACGCCTTGCAGTATTTGAAGACGAACCAGACTTGAATGACTGGTTCGAAGTAATGTGTGGTGCAGCGATGGCTGTTCTCGGAATATTCCACTTAGTCAGTCCAGGGAATCTTGTTGATCCAGATGTCATGCGCTGGTTTGCTTCTGCAGTTATTGCCGCAGGAGCAATTTGGGCTGGACACGGATTGAAAGATATGGCTGTTAAAGAAATACGTCGCTCAATCGCAATTCTTGAGGCTTCACCAAATGGTTCTGGTGTGGACCATGGATTGATTCGTGATGTACTCCTCAATCCTGAAACATACAAAGAATTCCTCGTTGAATCATATAACTCTGCATGGGAAGATGGAATCATCACTGAAGAGGAATTAGCAGAACTAAAGTCATTCCAAATCGCTTTGGGAATTAGTGACTCTGAAGCAGCGGAAATGAATGTTAAGGCGGCAATAAAAGCGGCGGCCAAAGATGGAGAGATCTCGAAGGAAGAGTCTGAATCCATCAAAAAGGCGGCTGTTGAATCTGAATTGGATGATGATGATGTCAAGAAAGCAATTGATGATGCTCTAGAAAAGAATTGATTCTCAATTCCACTTTGATTGAGCAAACATTGTTTGTGCTAATTCTCCCGCACTTTTTATCCTAACAAACTCAATCCGTGATGCGATTAGACATAATACAAAACCAATACCTGCAGCATAAATAGAACTATCTGTAATTCCACTAGCACTACGAATCAAGACTGCATCGGGAATATCCGCCAATACAAAACGATTAGATGGTTCAAATCTAACATCTAATAAATCCAATTCACAATCGCATAATGTGACAGAAATTCTTTCAGGAAATAACGAATACTGCAATTGAGACCAATCATTTTCGGAAATAAATGATGGCCTAGTACCCCATGCGGGAACTGTTACTGCACCCGTGGAACTTGTTTTAACCATATCAACATCAAGATGGAAGATGGAAGAAGTTGGTTCCTCATCAACTACCATAAGCGCTTCCAGCATTAAGAAATCAAGTAATAATGAACGCCCTGAAAGAAGAATAAAACGCACAGTTTGTTGTTCTAACATACCTTCATCTGTGGTTTGAGAACCACCTTTAGCAACCTGTGAAAAAATAGCCTTATCCATGCGGAATGACTGTAATTCAGGCACTAATAATTGATACCTGCCATCTGGGAGAAGATACGCCTTTTCAATTTCCAATCTAAGTTTGAAATTTTCTCCATCGAGCATTCCCCAGGTAGAACCAGTATGCTCAACTAAAGTTTGTTCTGGAACACCGGGATACGATATATCCCACAATTGTTGTAACCTCATATCTACCATGTCATCAAATGAAATTTCTCCCTCAAGTTGAACCTCATCGGCCAGTGCCCATACTGGACTAATGATTCCCCCGAACAGCAAGAGAATTACACCGGGCGTAAAGAGTCCAAATCTTACTGCTGCAGAGGTTGTTAATCGCAGTGCTCCGAAGCCAAAACCGAGGAACGAAATAATGCTAATCACCATAATGGGATTATCAGTTCTTTGTAAATTTACCACTGATGCGGATTCATCTATTATTGCAGATCCTTTTGGATAATATGATTCGCTTTCAAAACTTTCTGGTTCTATCGGCCCAGACCCCTCAAATCCCAATAATCCTGCCCATTGGTATGGCTGAAATGCTCCTGGTTTACCACCGATGCAAAAGTTATACTTGCCAATTGGTAAAGCTCTCCAGCGATAAGAGACTCTGGTCTCTTCATCATCTTCTGAAATTATTATTTCAGGTTGCGCCGTCAACCTTCCATTCGGAGTAATCAAGTCCGGTAAACCATGGGATTGTTCAATTTCTATTGGCACAGGTTCCCAGATTAGAATTATCTTTAGCAGTTCATGTTCTTCGACATCAAATTGCCAACAATCTCTATCACTTTCCACCAAGGCACCATAATGCACATTTTCAAATTCTGTTTCAACCGGATTAATATCACTAGAAGGCTCATCGACATTTGCTTCCTCAATATTTTGTGACCATGGAATTGTCATTTCAAGAAATGAATCTCCCCAAAAATGTAGTTCCCAAGTACTTGGCCTTTCTATTGTAAATGTTAGGCGTAATCTTACATTTTGACCTTCCCACAATAGTCTGTAATCTTGTAAATCAAGCGGCTCATCGCTCATTCTATAAGGTTCATTGACCGTTTGCGATGGAATGTTTTGTGCAGGGAAATTCCAATTTGTGACAGTGTTACCAATTATCAACGATATGTCTAATTCTGGACGAGTCCACCCCGATACATCCTCTCTTAATCGTAAATCGATTACCATTTCATCCAACAGATTTGGCAGTAATGCCAATTCTTTTTGCATTGGCTCCATCTCAAACTCTAGAGTTATTTCCTTTGATTGTCCAGGCGTCGCCATTACATCTTGGGAAATCATTTCTTCGCCAGTTGCTGCAGTTGATGATAATGAGCAATTTTCAAGGTCATCACAGGCTAAAAATAACTTTCCACCATTTACATCATCCGTTAATCCTGCTGATGCCACTGGAATAAACGATGAAATTAGTAGGCAGAAAAATAATACTGCCAGCGAAGTTGACTTAGACTCCGCTCTCATATTTGTTGGTACTAGGCTTATGCTTTCAATTAGCCGATTGCTTGAGTGATAGAATTAGTTATTTATTGTGAATTGACTTTTTGGTCAACTAAGATTGTAGAGCAAAGTCTACATTTGTATTTACGATTTGCTCGTTTTTGACGTGGATATGACTTTTCGCAATTATTGCAGACCCATAGCCATTTTGCCTTCAATAATCTGAGAGCTTCGGTGAATTTTGGACCATCTGAAGAAGCACTATTCCCTGGCCATGAACTTTCTAATGATCTGAAGATTGAATCATGTGCCCGCCAGCCAAGTGCGTGAATGTATTCATGATGCAATACAAATGCAGCGTATGCATTCCATTCACTGTTTAGCAATGAGGGATGCAGATCTATGACCTCAACATCGAATATCGTCAAATTATTGAGATTTGCCCCTTTCTTCCATCTTGTCACACCATGCCTCTGAGTAGCATTTTTTCTTAGTACTCCCAAAGGAATCTCTGCTAACTTTTCAACATCCTCATCTCTCCATGCTGGCATATCTTTCATGATATGAATTACTTCGTCCCTTAACTGCAATAATGCAGCATATGCAATGCCAGATGCTTTGGCCAATAAAACACCTCAATTCCAGCGATGATAGGCGGGGTGCCCTTCTTTTACCATCACAAATAATCCGCTACCAGTTGCACAGACCTTGCCATTTGCTTCCAATAGCAATTCAATTTCAGCCCTATCATCAAGTAATTCCTTTACTTGACTTGTTATTACTAATTGGCAATCTTTTGGAGTTGGTCGGCGTAATTTTACTGAATACGACGCTGTTACTGTACAAGGTGGCTCATCCATACCATGCGCATCCATTATGGCGATTGCAGCGGTCCAATTGCCATGACAATCCAATAATGTACCAATGATTCCACCGTTTATCATTCCAGGAAACGCCTGATGATGCTCTTCCGGCGTGAAGTTTAATGTCAAACCATTATCAATTCTATGACTATCAATCCTCAATCCCTTTTCATTTGCTGGACCACAGCCAAAACAAATTGATTTTTCCGCATATTGACGTTGGACTCCAACTCCGCTCATGTCCTTTGCTCATCCTCAAAGCCTATGTTTGCTTTGGTAATCCATAATAAATAAGCGTAGTATTGATGATGAATGAACCAAAGGGCTGTTCATGGGTGGCAAGAAGAAGGTCAAGAAGACCAAAGTTCGAGTCGCGGTGGAAATGCCAAAAAGTAGGAGAATGGCAATTGAAGAAGCGATGGCTTCTCACCAACCAGAGGACCATCCCGAATGGGATAGAGGCGCTGAATGGGGTGATGTCCGATTTTACAGAAAGCGTGTCAAACCAGGCACATTAAGGACTATTCATTTGCCACTATTAGAAGTGGAATTGGGAGATTCTTGGCCAATTCCAATAACGATATTGCATGGAGTTCGCCCCGGACCTACTGTGACAATTCTAGGGGCTATACATGGAGATGAGTTAACAGGACCAAGTGCTTGTACACATCTATTGAGTAATGCATTTACCGATATTGGCAAAGAACTTGACCCTAAAAAATTGGCTGGAACAGTAAGAATTGTTCCTGTGGTTAATCTTCCAGGATACCGTTCTAAATCTCGATATTTTCCCGATGGAAGGGATTTGAATCGTCAATTTCCAGGCGATCTTAAAGGACCTACTACGAGAAGAGTAGCGGCCCAAATTGTTCGTAACTTAATAGAAGATTCTGATGCGATAATA
>Ga0206679_10001389_pt1 | contig 19982 bp, 13 predicted proteins | sample M110012015metaG_FD_155464 | JGI IMG/M metagenome (GOLD analysis project Ga0206679, IMG submission 155464) | Ammonia-oxidizing marine archaeal communities from Monterey Bay, California, United States - M1 100m 12015 | ecosystem: Environmental > Aquatic > Marine > Intertidal zone | place: USA... | reverse complement strand
CCACAGCTATCGCAGTAATTTTGTGGGTTAAAATCAGTCGAAAATGAACGTATTGGTGCTAGGGTCGGGAGGAAGAGAGCATGCTATCTGTTGGAAGCTTGCTCAGAGCTCTCAATTACGGGAATTGTACATCGCTCCAGGAAATGCTGGAACAGCTCAATTGGGCACCAATTTGGATATCGACTACATGAATTTCAAAGTGGTTAAGAAGCATGTTCTTAACAACAATATTGACATCGTTGTAGTTGGACCAGAAGCTCCGCTAGTCGAAGGAATTCAAGACTACTTCCAAGCCGATAAAGATCTCGGTGGTGTTACTGTCATTGGACCAACAGCCAAAGCGGCTCAATTGGAAGGAAGCAAGGATTTTGCGAAGAAATTCATGCAGCGTCACAACATCCCAACAGCTAAATACCAAAGCTTTACTAAGAGCACAGCAGCAAAGGCTTCGGCATATCTAGATTCTCTAAAAGCACCTTACGTTCTCAAATGCGATGGACTCGCAGCAGGGAAAGGGGTAATTATCACGGAGTCTTTGGAAGAAGCAAAAGCGCAAGCAAACGACATACTCCTCCATCAGTCTTTTGGCGAAGCCGGAGCTAAATTGGTGATCGAGGAATTCTTAAAAGGAATTGAGGTTTCGATGTTTGTAATTACTGACGGAGCGTCATTCAAGATTCTTCCTGAGGCTAAAGATTATAAGCGAATTGGTGAGGGTGATACTGGACTCAACACGGGCGGAATGGGAGCCGTGTCTCCCGTGCCCTTTGTGAATCGAGAGTTTATGGAGAAGGTGAAAAACCAGATCATCATTCCTACTGTAAAAGGCCTTGTTGCTGATGGCATCGAGTATCAAGGCTTTATCTTTTTCGGCCTTATCAAAGTAGCTGGCGATCCATACGTTATAGAGTACAACTGCCGTCTTGGAGATCCAGAGGCTGAGGTGATCATTCCTCGAATAAAATCAGATCTACTCCACTTCTTCGATGGTATAGCTTCGGGTACACTTTCAGAATGTGACTTGGAAATCGATGAAAAATCAGTGGCGGCGGTTATGTTGACATCCGGCGGGTATCCAGAGAAGTATTCAAAGGGAATGACGATTCACGGTCTTGATGATGCAGAAGAATCCATTCTATTTCACGCTGGGACCAAGCCAAGTAAAAATGGAACCATCACCAGCGGTGGACGCGTTTTAGCAGTGACTAGCTACGGTACAGATATCGAAAACGCCTTGGAGAGATCGTACAAGAATGCTGAAAAGATCAAGTTCACGAAAAAGTACCTACGCTCAGATATCGGATTTGATCTCAAAAAAACGCCCCAGCGAGTATAACTCGTGGGGCTCAATCTTATCTAGAAGCTTGCTTTTAGGCGATAGTGCCGGACTCAGCTGCTTTCTTATCATATTGCTTCTGCATTCTAATCCATCCCAAAAAAAGGATAGCTCCCAATGCCACGCATGTCCAGTTGATTAAGTTTGGCAAAGACCCCTCAACAATGAGTTCGAATGTCCATTTCATTAAATCTTTTACTGGATAAAGAAGATCTTGAAGGTTCATGCGTGAAAATTTTGCAGCAAATGTAAATATTAATTCCCTTTGATCACTCCTAAGTCAACTTAGGTAAGCCTATTTTTCAACCCCGAGATGCTCAAATTTTTTAAGTCGTACGAACCCTATTTTAATCTGATCTATTTAGTCCTAGCAATAGGCTTGTGTTTGCCGCTGATCAGCGGTGGAAACGGGGCAGATTCATTCACGCTTATTCCATGGGGGAATATTCCGAGTTATGTGCTGGTCATTGTATGCTCACTTCTAATCTGGGTTGGCGCATTGTTAAGCAACAGCTTGTTCGGGTCACGGGATTTTCACTCCATTTCCTCAGGAATGCCGGGCATAGTGTTCGTCCTTTATTCCGCTACGATTTGTCTTGGCTCGCATAAACCATGGGCCATTCTGGCAAGCGTGATACTTCTATTCGCTCTTAGTTTTCAAACGATAATTTTTAGGCAAAATGATGTCCGGAAAGAGTGTTTCAACGCGGCCGTTTGTCTTGGGCTAGCATCCGTGCTTTACTTCCCAGTTGCCCTCTTACTTATCACGCAAATGGCTGGCTTAGCACGATTGAGGACTTTTATCTGGCGAGAATATACGGCGAGCATCCTTGGATTCATTCTGCCTTGGGTTTGGCTACTATCTATACAGTGGTTGTTCGACGTCGATTTGATTCAACTATTCATAATTGCTCAATTCGATTCTTCATCAAACCTTCTCATAACCTCGATAGCGCCCTGGAGTGTCCTCTTAGCCTGGTCATTAGTCTCTTTGATAAAGTCCTTCACTCGTTCGACTAATATTTCCAGAAACACGAAGACGATTTCGCTGTCTTTTTCCGCTACACTGGCGGCATCTCTAATCGTGGGTCAACTTATCGGTGCACAAACTCCATTAGAGATCTTGGCCATTCCAATGGCAATGGCAATGCCTTTTCTCGTATTAGATTCGACTTCGGGAGCAAGAGCGTGGTTCGTCGTGGCTATCATGGCGACTGGTGTTGCCATGGCATTCTTTCTCACGTCTGCTCTGTAGGAATACTCTGAACCCCTGCTTAGAAATGCGTTTTAGGCTAACCTAACTCAGAAAACGTCGTATAAGATCATGCGAACACGTCGTCCGTGAATAAATAAGCATGAACATGAAAACGACATTATTCACCACCTTAACATTGATCGCTTGGCTCTTTGTGGGATCCGCCAATGCTCAAAATATCCCGCAAGGGACGGTAAATTTTCCCCAAGGAGCGCAATTAGCTGTTGAAGGAAATACCGAAAACCCACCGGTGAACCCAGTCGAAAGTATTTCTGGAATGTCCACAATCGGTTCACTCCAATCAGGACTATGGCACGAGCCAGGAACATGGGATTGCGCCTGCATACCAGGATCGCTTGACGATGTGATCATTGCAGATGGCCATACCATTACACTAAACATGGATGCTTCGGTCACGAGTATGACCATCGCCGCAACTGGGGCATTACAACTCGAAGCTGAATCTGCTCACCAATTGACTCTATCTGGAGATTGGGACAACAGCGGATCATTCGTTGCCGAACTCGGAACAGTAGTGTTCAACAGTACAACGAATCAGAACATCATTGGAGCATCAAGCTTTTGCCGATTGCGCCTTGAGGGTTCTCAAGAAGTTCATGTGATCCACGACGTAGTGATCAAAAACCTCTTGACGATTGTCGGATCTACTTTATTTCCCAACTCACGTTTGACCCTAGCAGGAAACGGAACGGAGACAGCCTCCCTTGATAATATTGAGAATGGCACTGTCAATGGAGATCTAATCGTCGAAAAGACACTAAACCCTACCAGAAACGGATGGCTTACAATCTCTGCACCTTCAAATAATTCAACTATACAAGATTGGAACGATGATTTTGTCACTACTGGATTCAGTGGTGCCGACTACCCCACATACTCCTTTATCAGTATACAGTATTATGACGAAACAAATGGTGAAACACCATTCGTAGGAGTCGATAGTGCGGGACAAGCCGCAGTACCAGGATTGGGGTATTACATCTATGCCAACTCCGGAAGCTATACGTTTGAGACCCTGGGTCAACCAATCATCGGAAACCACATGATGCCGGTTACTTATACCCCAAGTGGTAATATGCTTGAGGATGGAGTAAACGTGATGGGGAACCCTTATGCATGCGACATCAATTGGGACAGCCAAGATGGTTGGACCAAGCAAAACATTAATGGCGCCATCTATGTGTGGGATGTTAGTCAGAATCAATTCCGAGCGTATAACAACGGTTATGGAATTAATGGAGGATCCGCTTTGATTAAGAGCTGTGAAGCCTTTTGGGTTCAAGCGAATGCGGACAACCCAAGCTTGGTCATCAATGAAAATGCAAAAGTGGTGGACTTTGTTCCAAACGTAAACACCTCTGATGACTTCTTAAGAATGTCGATGGTGGGATCGACCACAGATGAATTTGTCGTGGCATTCAATGAAGATGCTGTGGCAGACTACGAGACTACATACGATGCCCTCAAGTTTTACAGTGATAGCGATGTGCCAAACATTTCAACTCAGAGTAATGATCTAACAAACCTAAGTATCAACGCGCTGCCTTTAGGTGAAGGAAATCTAAACATCCCGGTAATGCTTCACGCTCCTCTCGGCGGGGACTTTATGTTATACCGACACGAATTTCCAACAATGGAGGCCATGGCGTGTATCGCGATAGAGGACCTTGAAACTTCAATCGTATATGACTTGGCAGAAGTAGATTCAATTGCCTTCACGACCGAGCCAGTTGAAGAAGAAGTGCGATTCATGATCCACGTAGGAGGAACTATCTCAGCTACTCACGCAGATGTTCTTTGTCAAGGAGATTTGTCTGGAGAAATTACCGCAGCAGGTACAGGCACAGGCCCATGGAATTACACTTGGTTTGATGAAACGATGACCGAAATTGCCACATCCGTGGATGAAACTGGTCCTATGACACTTTATAATCTGGGTTCAGGAAATTACACCGTGACGGTAGAAAACAACGATTTCTGTAGTGCGTTGAGCAAGACCATTACAATTTCAGAACCGGACTCACTCTATTGGGTTAATGAAGAAATCTCCCATATCGGATGTGATGAAATCAACACCGGAGAGATCACAGTGACAGCATCAGGTGGTGTTGGAGCTTTGAGCTACGATTGGAGCACAGGAGGAATCGACTCTACGATTACCCTGTTGACCGCAGGTGATTACTCTGTGGTAGTTACTGATGAGAATGGGTGTCTGTTGACCGCTGATTACACGGTCACATCAGTACCAAACGTTGTTGCACTATTCGAAGCTGATAATCAGGTTATCGACTTAGACAATGGTGAAGCTACGGTTGAATTCAGCAACATCTCGATAAATGCCACTGACTTTGAATGGGATTTTGGGGATGGAAGTGATCACAGTTTTGCCGAAAACCCAACCCATACATACACTGAAGCCGGAGTCTACATCGTGATGATGAACGCCTGGAACGGTGAATGTTCAGCCAGCTACCAAATCGTAATTCAAGTTCAAGAGGTAGCGACTTCGATCGAGGTGTCGACATTCACTGAAGGAATAGAACTTTACTTTCAAGAAGATCATCTCTTAATAAGCTTCAATCTTCCGACCTCTATGAACTTAGAAATCAACGGCTACAATCTCCTCGGTCAAAGGATGTTAGATCCGATGATTGGAAAATATTCAACTGAACAGATCGAATTGCAACTCACACATCGTGTTCCCGTAGGGATAATCACCATATACAATCGTGATACGGGTGAAGCAAAATCATTCAAGATTATCCATTAACTCTTAACCAAGTTGATTCATATAACGGCCCGGTGGAAAATTATCTCTGCCGGGCCTTATTGTTTCTAGATTCAGGGTAGCCAAATACTTATCTTTGCCAGCCTATAATCAGGCTTATGAAATTTGGTGTTGTCATCTTTCCCGGATCCAATTGCGATCAAGACATGATTTACGTGCTCAGCGAGATCATGGGAATGGAAGTAGAAGAACTTTGGCACAAAGAAGACGATCTGAAAGGATGTGACTTTATTGTCGTTCCAGGTGGATTCTCTTACGGTGATTATCTCCGCTCCGGAGCAATCGCCCGTTTTTCTCCAATCATGAACAGTGTTATCGAGCACGCCAACAATGGTGGCTACGTAATGGGGATTTGTAATGGATTCCAGGTGCTATGTGAAGCTGGATTACTTCCTGGAGCTCTGCTTCACAACAAGTCGCGAAAATTCATTTGCAACAATATTCATCTCAAGCCACAGTCTAGCTCTTGTTCTATCAGTGCTTCTCTTGACTTCGGAAAGGCATACAAGATCCCAATCGCTCATGGTGAAGGAAATTACTTCGCCGACGAAGCGACATTAGATCAGCTAAACGAAAACGACCAAGTGATCTTTAGATATTGTGATGCAGAAGGTAAAATCACGGATGAAGCGAACCCGAATGGCTCGGCTGAGAACATCGCTGGTATCTGTAACGAAAAGGGTAATGTATTCGGAATGATGCCGCATCCTGAGCGGGCTGCTGACTACGAACTTGCAAATCTAGACGGTAAAGAAATGTTTGACGCCATTCTCCAAGGAATCCCAGCCTAGCAAATAATGGGAAAGCACAAACCAATGATTGAAAACAGCGGAATGTGCATAAGCTCTAAGCTTGTCAGCCGTTTGTCTGACAAGACAACCGAACAATTAATCTGTACTTTTGTTTAGTCTCGATATACATCTTACGCGACAATGAGCGAATACAAAGCCGGCCCACTACTCTCCCAAATCGAATTTCCGAACGATCTACGAGAAAATTTTCTAGACGAAGATTTACCCCAGATCTGTAAGGAACTCCGACAATTCATCATTGACGTTGTTTCTGAAAAAGGTGGACACTTTGGCGCAAGCCTGGGCGTGGTCGAAATGACCGTTGCTCTTCACTACGTTTTCAACACTCCTTATGATCAGTTGGTTTGGGATGTGGGGCATCAGGCGTACGGACATAAAGTTTTAACTGGTCGCCGCTCGATTTTTCATACCAATCGCAAGTACAATGGGATCAGCGGCTTCCCGAAAAGAAGCGAAAGCGAATACGATACTTTCGGAGTAGGACACTCGTCTACTTCTATTTCTGGCGCGCTCGGAATGGCCGTTGCGAGCAGAGTACAAGACATTAAAGACAAGCACCACATTGCCGTAATAGGTGATGGCGCTATGACTGCAGGCTTAGCTGTCGAAGGTCTCAACCACGGTGGCGCTGAGGATACAAATCTACTGGTCGTTCTGAACGACAACTGCATGAGTATCGACCCGAATGTAGGTGCATTAAAAGACTACCTGACAGACATTACCACTTCTCATACCTACAACAAGGTAAAGGATGAAGTATGGGCGCTGTTAGGCAAATTCAGCAAGTTTGGACCCAATGCTCAAATCATTGCACAAAAGGTTCAGAGTGGTGTGAAAGCAGCCTTACTCAATCAGAGTAATCTCTTCGAATCACTCAACTTCAGATACTTCGGCCCAGTAGATGGACACGATCCAGAGTATCTAGTCAAAGTTCTTGAAGACCTAAAGGACATACCGGGTCCTAAGATTCTTCACTGTGTAACGAACAAGGGCCATGGCTTTGCTCCTGCGGAAAAAGAATCTGCAACGAAGTGGCATGCTCCTGGCATCTTCAACAAAGAAACTGGTGAGATCATGAAGGTGACTCCCAAAAATCCTGAGCCTCCGAAGTATCAGGATGTCTTCGGCCACACGATTATCGAATTGGCCGAGAAAAACGAAAAAATTGTGGGTGTCACACCTGCTATGCCTACCGGATGCTCTCTAAAGTTTATGATGGAAGCTATGCCCGATCGCGCGTTTGATGTGGGAATCGCCGAACAACATGCTGTGACATTCTCAGCAGGAATGGCAACCCAAGGGTTAGTTCCGTTCTGCAATATTTACTCAAGTTTTATGCAAAGGGCCTACGATCAGGTCATCCACGATGTGGCTTTGCAAAAATTGAATGTTGTGTTTTGTCTTGACCGAGCTGGATTTGCTGGCGCCGATGGATCGACACATCACGGTGCATTTGACGTCGCTTTCATGCGATGCATTCCAAACATGATCGTTGGTTCACCAATGAATGAATCGGAACTTCGAAACATGATGTACACCGCACAGCTACCTGATCAGGGACCCTTTACCATCCGCTACCCTCGAGGGAAGGGTGTGATGGAGGATTGGAAAACCCCAATGAAGGAGATTAAAATCGGAACCGGCCGTAAGGTTTGTGGAGGTGACGATGTAGCGATTCTGAGCATTGGCCATATGGGCAACAAAGCCGTTGAAGCTTGTGAAAAGCTGGAACAAAAAGGCATTTCAGCTGCTCACTACGATTTGCGATTTGTGAAGCCCCTTGACGAAATGATGCTACATGAAGTGTTTGGCAAATTCGAAAAAGTGATCACCATTGAAGATGGATGCCTACAAGGTGGCATGGGAAGCGCTGTACTCGAATTTTTGGTCGATAACGGCTATGCAGCCAGCGTGAAGCGCTTAGGAATTCCAGATGAATTTATCGATCACGGAACACAGGAAGAGTTGTATACCGAGTGCGATTACAACACCGAAGGTATTGTCAGAGCCGCCATATCTCTGGTTGGATCGAAATCCAAAAAGGTCATTGGCAAGACAGCCTAATCTTCCTTAACACTCTCCTCCTTCATACTTTTTCAAAGGTCCTAACTTTGCACCATGGAGGAAATCGTCAATCGCGTAGCCAACAGTGGTATTATCAACCTTGATCTAGAAGATTTTCTAGCGGACATCTCCTTTACAGAGATAGATCTTGCTGATCAATTGTGGCAGGGATTAGCGTTGCGCGAAAAGGACTTTCGTCAATGGATTGGCGAAAATGATTGGTCTTTCTACCAAGATCATGTGGTCGCAGTTCATTGCTCTGCCGACGCCATTGTTCCGGCTTGGGCGTATATGCTTATCAGTTCTAGCCTTTCTGGAATTGCTAAAAGAACCGAGCTCGGTATCCTCAAATCGGTGAAAGAACAGCATGCACTTTCCTGCATTTCGGAACTCGATCAAGAGGATTTCGCCGACTCAAGAGTAGTCGTCAAAGGATGTGGCGATGAGGGATTCTCACCAGCAGTCTACATGGCGCTCACCACAAAACTGCAGCCTGTTGTCAAATCGCTGATGTACGGCGAACCGTGCAGTACCGTGCCGGTGTACAAGCGACCGAAATAGTGGATTAATCAGCGAATCAACACTTCAGCTAATTAGCTAATTCTCCTATCTTCTCGCTCCCAAATTCTCACCCCGATGCGCAGTAAGGACACCGACAAAAAGCTATTTCTCCTAGACGCTTACGCTCTTATTTTCAGAGCTTATTACGCCTTTATTCGTGCACCAAGAATCAACTCCAAAGGAATGAACACGTCAGCGATGTTTGGCTTCACGAACGTCCTGATTAATTTGATTCAAAACGAAAAGCCAACTCATATTGGAGTCTGCTTTGACCCTCCAGGCGGAACATTCAGAACCGAGGAGTATCCAGAATACAAAGCCAATCGAGACGCGACTCCCGAGGATATCAAACTCGCGGTGCCATGGATCATCAAAATCATCGAAGCATTCAACATCCCAATCATCGTCAAAGAAGGGTTTGAAGCCGATGATGTCGTTGGTTCGATGGTGAAATTGGCTGAGGCCGAAGGGTTTACCACATACATGATGACTTCGGACAAAGATTATGGCCAACTGGTAACCGAGAACACATTTATGTTTCGCCCTGGAAACGGAGGAAAAGATCCAGAGATCTGGGGCATTCCAGAAGTGTGCGAGCGATTTGGAGTTAAGCGACCAGAACAAATTATTGACGTGCTCGGGCTGCAAGGTGACGCGGTCGACAACATTCCCGGAATACCGGGTATTGGAGCGAAAACAGCATCCAAACTTCTTCTGGCTTATGACAGCGTCGAAGGTCTCATTGAAAACGTGGGAGAGCTGAAAGGTAAGCAGAAGGAAAACGTTGAGAATTTTGCTGAGCAAGGTTTATTGTCAAAGCATCTAGCTACGATTGTCACAGATATTCCGCTTGAATTTAACGCCGACGAACTCATTATTTCTGATCCAGACAAAGACGCGCTACGCGAAATATTCGCGGATTTGGAGTTCCGGACCTTGGCGAAGCGCGTACTCAACGAAGAAATTCAGGCTCCAGCATCAGGCCCAGAAGAAGGCAAACAGATTTCTCTATTCTCACAAGAAGAAATTATTGAGGAAATCGCTTCCAAAGAACAAGACAACCTTGAAACCACGAAGCATGATTATATGCTCATGGATTCTGATGCTGAAATCGACGAATTGGTTAAAATTCTGGAGGGTGTCGACAGTTATTGTTTCGATACTGAGACTACAGGAATCGATCCCTTGACCGCTGACATTGTGGGGATGTCATTCTCCATTAAACCTCATGAAGCTTGGTGGGTTCCGACACCAAAGGATCGCAACGGAGCGATTGCCGTGATTGAAAAGTTCCGAGACATATTCGAAGATGAATCAAAACAGGTCATAGCTCAAAACTTGAAATATGACTACAAGATCATGTTCCGTTATGGCATTGACATCAAGAATAAAGTTTTTGATACGATGCTCGCACATTACCTGATGAACCCTGACATGAAGCACGGCATGGATGTGCTTTCAGAAGCATATCTCAACTACAAGCCAGTCTCAATAGAGACTTTGATCGGAAAGAAAGGCAAGAGCCAAAAATCGTTAGGTGACCTTGACCCTGCTGAGATAACGGACTACGCGGCTGAAGATGCTGACATTACCCTTCAGCTGAAAAATGAATTTGATAAGGAGATTAAAAAAGATCACCTAAAAAGCCTCTTTGACAATGTCGAAGTGCCACTGATAAAAGTGCTCGCCCACATGGAAATGGAAGGGGTGAATATCGACAAGCAGGCTCTTTATGACTATTCCGAAGAGCTCGGTTCTACGTTGGTCAATCTTGAGAAAGTGATTAAAGAACTCGCCGGCGAAGATGATTTCAATCTGGATTCTCCTAAACAACTTGGGGTTGTTCTTTTCGAGAAGCTTGCCATCTCTAAGAAACCGAAGAAAACTAAAACGGGTCAATACGCAACGAGTGAAGATGTGTTGAGTAAGCACAAAAACGATCACCCGATAGTAGAAAAGATTCTAGACTACCGACAGCTCCGTAAGTTGAAATCGACTTACGTTGATCCGCTACCAGATTTAGCTAATGGGGAAACTGGTAGAATTCACACAAACTACATGCAGACAATTGCCGCAACGGGCAGATTGAGTTCCAACAATCCGAATCTCCAGAACATTCCAATACGATCGGCAAAAGGTCGAGAGATTCGAAAAGCATTTATTCCAAGGGATGAGGATCATACATTGCTGGCGGCAGATTACTCTCAAGTAGAGCTGAGAATAATCGCGGCATTGAGTGAAGACAAAGCCATGATCGAAGCCTTTCATGAAGGAGCTGATTTTCACGCTGCTACTGCGGCCAAGGTATTTGGTGTTGACATCGCAGATGTTGATCGAGAAATGCGCAGCAAAGCGAAAGCTGTCAACTTTGGAATTAGCTATGGGCAGGGAGCTTTTGGTCTTTCTCAAAACCTCAACATCAGTCGAGGAGAAGCCAAGGAAATCATCGAGAGTTATTTCGAGCAATTCTCTCGCTTGAAAGATTACCAAACCGAAAACATCGAGTTTGCTCGTAAAAATGGGTACGTAGAGACGATTCTCGGTCGCAGACGCTACTTGAAAGACATCAATTCAGCGAACGCCGTTGTTCGAGGCTTTGCCGAACGCAATGCAATCAATGCTCCGATCCAGGGTTCTGCTGCTGACATTATTAAGATCGCCATGATTAAGATCCACGATGTTTTCCAAGAAAGGGCATTCAAATCCAAGATGATCATGCAGGTTCATGATGAATTGGTTTTCGACGCTCATAATTCAGAGCTGGATGAAATCACGGGCATTATTCGCGATGAAATGCAGAATGCTGTGAAGCTTTCCGTTCCACTGAAGGTGGATATCGATACAGGAGATACATGGCTAGAAGCGCATTAGAAGTTCCTTTTGACCTGTATTAGTCCATGTCGGAATCTTCTTACTCAGCGTTGGGCTTGCTTTCTGACCTGCTGCTTCAAGTGTCATTATACATTTGTGCCAATGAACAGGCTGAGTTGCAAAACTTTTACTGAAATCAATCGTATGACAGAGGACTGAAATTACTTTCATCCAAACATTCGAATCAACTAATTCAACAGTAAAAAACACATCTAGGATGTACAAGAACTTATACTTCACCTTATTCGCTCTCCTCCTTGGAGGAACATTCTTCATCACTTCTTGTGCTTCGGACGAGGGAGGAGATACCCCTGAAGAAGTAACCGTTGACGACTCCAACACAGAAGAACAAGACGCCCGAGACGATAAAGTCAAGAAAATCATCTACTCAATTCCTTCGCCAGTTGAAATGGCATCGTTACTTCAAAAAAGTGGTGTGGAATTCGATGGGGCAATTCTGAACCCGACGGACAACGCCAACAAGTATTCTACCGCGAAGGCTCAAGCATTGAACCTCGGTATTTATGGCGCAGATCTTCGATACACAAGTATGTTCGAACAAGATCAGCAGTCTCTTTATTACGTCGCCACGGCTAAAAAGCTATCTGGTGAGCTTGGTGTAGAGGATGCGCTAGACGATAATGTATCGCAACGTTTGAATGATAATCGCGACAACCGCGACTCATTACTTTCCATTGTTTCTGATTCATATAGAATGTTGAATCGCTACTTGAGAGAGAATGATCGAGAAGAAATTTCAGCATTAGTTATCGCTGGAGGATGGGTTGAAGGACTCTACATCGCCTGTAAACACTATTCAGACGGAAACGAGCAATTAGCTAAGCGTATCGCTGAGCAAAAGTACGTTTTAAGCGATCTGATGGGGCTTCTGTCCACATATGAGGACAAGGAAATACTCTCAGACGTAATCGCCGATATGGGTGATTTACTTACCGCATTTGATTCAGTAGAATTAAATAAGGGAAAAACTGAAACCTCCACAGGGGAGAATGGTATAATGGTAATTGGAGGGGAAAGCTCCTACTCAATAACAGCAGAGGATGTTGCTACCATTTCCGCCAAGATTGAAAGTATAAGAGCTAACTATATTCAGTAAATAAGAAACAAAGAACTATGAAGCTAGTAAAGATATTACTCCCGCTCATAATGCTGGTTCCACTCACCAGCTGGTCTCAGTGCAGAAGTTTCACTAAAAAGAAATGTCTGCCCATGTTGGAGGGATATATCCAAAACGACAACTTCAACAGCGCCGTTCTCATCCCTGGTGACGAGGCGGAACTACTACTGACATTTTACGCTGACAAAGAGTACCGTTTACTTGTATGCGGCCACCCAGTGCTTGGCGAGTTGGAATATGAAGTGCTAGATACGGATGAAGAAACCATCTATTCGAGTGCAAAGTCTGATAAAGCAGACAACATTTTTGATTTTAAAGTTGCGACAACGCAACAGCTTATTGTGAGGATCAGGGTTCCTGAAGGGGAAAATCCAAGTGCCTTGGTGCACGAAGGATGTGTGTCCGTCATGATCGGCTCCAAAGAAGGATAGTTAGTTCTCCACTATATTAAAAAGCCGTGTTGATGGTATCATCAACACGGCTTTTTTGTGCCTAATATTTTGGGAAATAAAGGCTACTGCTTCACGAATTTCTTCGCCAATCCCGTTTCCAAAATAAGGGTATAAACACCCGAATTCAAATCGCGACAATCGATTGTCGTCCAACCTTGAACGGCTCCCTGTTCTACGATCTTTCCATCTATAGAAATGATGTTATACTTCATCAATTCTGTAGACGATGGAACTAATGTCAGCTCCTCGCTCACCGGGTTCGGATAAAGCTCTAATTCTATCTTCTCATTCTTATCGATTGAGACATTCAACTCATTCCATCGCTCAGTAAACTCTTGGAAGTAAAGATTGGCCACTCTCGCGTCGTGAACCATCACTGTGTTCTCGTCATTGAAATTCTCGGCTGAGCTTGACCAGTTATGAGAGCCCGTAATCACCATCGGATCCTGCGACTGCTGCGCGTGATCAATAATTGCATACTTGTGGTGTAGATCCCCCGAGATCCCCTCATGAGACATCACATCTACACCAGCATCTAAAAGCATGTCATAGTCTGGTGCATCACCTGAGGTCTGTTCAATAATACCACGCGCATCAACAAAAATGTTATCTACCGAAACAATTGCTTCGGCCAGCTCGTCTCGAGTCAACGACAATAGACAAAAGTTAAACGCCGATTGTGTTGATTCGATCGCGCACTGAATAGCAGCTGTCGTGTTATCCGAAGGAGAGAAATAGACCTCCACTGGCGATTCTCCTATTATGAATTTCTTAGGTGTGTTTGCCGTCTTATTCGCTCCAAACTTTGCGTTTTCCTCACTCGGTTCCATTCCGTTTGATCCCCACATTTCTTCAAACTCAATGCGGAATCCTCGAGCTAAGGACTGATCTTGGAAAATGATGAGATTATTAAAATCATTCGTCAAGTTGCCCGTGGTCATGTTCGTTGATCCAGTCAATACATGCGCGTTATCCACGTTATCTGCATCGATGATGATGAACTTGTTGTGCATCCCGCTGCCTTCGTCATCTTCTCGATAATGAATTGGGATGCCGGCATTAAAATCACCAATCCCAGCATTTAGATTTGTTCCCTGAGCTATGTATCTGATATCTACGCCATTCGATTGAGCTGTGTTAATCGCATCAACGATAACGGAATTATTGATGTTGTAAATCGCCATATCCAAGGTGCTCTGGGCACTTGTGATATAAGCCGCAATCGTATCGTTCATGTCATCAAAAAGAGCAATAGCCTCTTCCTCTGTCGCTACGCTTGTATCCACGTCTTGCGTGAAATAGACCGTAATATCTCCACTTGAATTTGATTGAGTAGCATACGGTTTTGGCAACGTCTCTGCAGTGTCGTCACCAGTCGTCGATATAACCTTGATCCAGTAGATCGTGCCTGCATCCAATCCCTCAATGGTCATTTGGTGGTCTGTAGTCTCCATGGCGTCGTACATCTCCATCCCCAAAGCTGTTGTCGGTCCGTATTCCACCTTTGAATCGCCAGCCACATCTGTGATCCACTGAATGCTTATTGCATCTGTGGTGATATCAAATTGATCGACAACCGAAGCTAGGTTGATCGCGGATGTCCCTACCAAGTCATCTTGTGTCCGAGGCAGCAATTGATACCCTCCCACACCTGAAAAAGAAAATTGGCTCATAACGCCGAAAACTGTGGTTTCTCCAGTTGGAATAATTTCACCTACAAGAGGGTTGCCCGATCTCACATATACAACACCTTGCTCACCACTAGAAATGTACGGGTAGGTAGTGTTTCCTTGGATAACTTGCGCCCCTCCTCCGAATTCACATCCACCGCCGATTTCAAAGAAACATCCTTCGATTGTGACAAGTTCTCCTTCGTAACTTTCGTTAGCTTGATCAGGAGTGATTAATTGGAACTCCGGTAAGGGATTCCCAGAACTGTTGACAGCAACCGAGCTTAGATCTGGGCCTACTTCGAGAAGTCCGTAAAACTCAGTGATAATTCCAGTTACCGTAATCTCATCGCCAATCTGCGGTTCATCGAAACCATCCCAATTATCACCTGGATAGATAGCTATAGCCGCCGAATTGTCCTGAATGTATCGAACCGACCCCAATGCGCCATCGCTGGTGACTATTCCCGTAACAGTAACCTCATCGTCGATATCATAATTGGTGCGAGCATCAAGAATATCGTCTTGGGCAAAGGCCGAACATGTGGCCGCTAGTAGAACTATTAATAAAAATTTCTTCATCGTGTTTAGAATCGAACTGAAAGTGAAAAGTTTGAATTGATACCTCGGCCCAGAAATACTCCAGCCGCCGCAGCGTCAAAATTCGTTACTAGTTTGTCAGGGTGAATGCGATCTGCATCGCGATAATAATAATCTGAGAAGCCTTCATTGTTTAAGGCACTAGAGATATAAGTCGAGTTAAGAACGTTGTAAACGCTCAAGCGAAGATCTATGCGTGTCTCCTTTACATCGAATCCATACCCAGCATGAATATCCAACAATCCATACGTTGGAATCACCCAGCTCTGGCGGCCCGAATTTTCACCGTTAAGGGTGAATGGATCAAACTCGGTGTAGTGACGTGCAAAAAGCGTGTAGCGAGGCTTTATATAGCCTTCCTTAATCTTGATTTTTAGCGACCCTCCCAACTGAGTTTGAGGCGCATCTCCAACACTGACTCCTTGTGCATCATAGAAAACAACTGCTGTCTCACCGGTCACTGCGTCAATGTATGGTGCGCCGGTTTCAGCATTTAATAAAATGAGACTGTCGGCCGAACTATCCCATCTCCAATCGCCTACTGAAACAAACCCTTCCAAGGTGATATTTGCATTAAATCGATAAGCCCCATCAATCTCGCCTCCCATGTGAACGGCGCTCATTGCGCTGAGGTTGGCGTTCACACGATCACCGTTTGGCAACTCGACCGAAAGCTTATCGTCAAGTGGACGATTGTTCCAGTCTGTGTAGTACCCATTGACGTTAAACGACAATTCTCCTTGAGAATGTGAAAAGCCAAATTCTGTGGAATTGATAATCTCATTTTGCGTGTTTTCGATTAGGCGGTTACCATAGTCCAGAACATCACGGAATACTGGGGTTCGGTTTAAGTGACCAATGTTGACGAAAATATTGTTGAACTCATTGAGTTTGTAATTCCCTCCGCCTTTAAAAGTGTACCCTGGCTTCCAGATCCAATCTGTCGACTGAAATTCCCCGTCACCATTCTTTTGTAAGAAGTAATCTACGCGTTTGTAGCCCTGATAAACCATCGACACGTTTGCGAATGCATTCCATACTTGGTGTTTCCACTCTCCTAATAAGAAAATGCCGCCCCATCTCACGAAAGAATCGTTGTGATAGTCAATCTTATCACCTACTCTCTTCACGTTGTCGGCATCGGCCGTCTCATTTGCGTTATCGCTGTTAACGAAGTAATCTCCCCCTAACAAGTCAAACACTTCCGCATAATGTTCTCCTCGATAAGAACGAATGTCTAATCCTCCTGATAATGCGAAAGTCTCACTGTGATCGTATTTAAATGTCGAGAGGCCTCCGACCCAATAGTGGTTATTGAACAGTTTTCTGAGAATCTTGGTCGATTTGAGCTCCGTTTCAGAATATTTGGGATCAATCGGCGGGCCAAACAGACCTCCAATTGTATTGGCATCCCAGAATTTCTGAAAATTGACCTGCAGATCTTCATCGTAGTCGCCGGCACCCAAAGTCGGCGCAAGTCGCGATCCACCACCAACACCGACTGAGGCATAAACAGTATTTGCCCAATAAAGCTTCTCGGTGATTCTCCATGAATCCCTAAGACTGAAAAGAGGTTTGTGATAGCTATTCTGCCGCTCTACGATGTCATCCCCATTCGCTACACCCCAATGTGGGTTGTACTTGGGTCCCTTTTCTCGTAAACCTACTGTATCAATGAAATTCGTTGCCCCTTGCTCTAATAAGAAATCATCTACTGAATTATACCCATACTGCTGGTTCAGCTCTGCCACAGCATTGGCTTCTTCTTCCGCATTTAGGTTCTCATTCTTTAAGTCCACGTAGCCTTGGTTGTAGCTTGAGAGGTCACTGTATTCTGAGTCCGTTCCTGTAAAAAGTTTACGAGCATAGTCCTTGGACAAGGTTGTTAGACGTTGGCGATACGATCGCGTTCCATTTTCTGAAGGTGATCCTGTGGCGGTGAAACTCAAAACGTGGTTTCCAAGTTCTTTTTGGACTTTGAAATAATAGAACCAAGAATCAGAATACGTCTTTTCAAAGTAGCCATTGTCTGTCACATAAGATCCCGCTATCGTGAACCCCCAGCCCTTTTCGGTTCGTCCAGTTGTATGACCTAGACTTGTTCGAAGTCGACCATAACTCGTAATCTCCTGCTTTACCCTGGTCTTTCGACTGCTTTCAATGCCTTGAGTCAACACGTTCACCGTTCCTCCAATCGCTGGCAATGCCAATTTGGAAGCGCCTAATCCGCGCTGTACTTGCATAGTCTGAGTCACCATGTCGAGCCCAAACCAATTTGACCAGAAAACGCGCCCATTTTCCATGTCATTGACCGGAATTCCATCAACCATGATAGAAACGTTTCTTTGCTTGAACCCTCGAATAGTGATGCTTGGCCCGCTTCCATCCGAACCATCCGTAGTGGCGTAAACCCCTGGGGTTGAGTTTAGGATCATAGGAATCGGCTGCGACCCTAGCTCCTCTTGGATTTGTAGAGGTTTGATATTGGAAAATGCGACCGGAGTCTCTCTTTCAATCGCTACATCGGCCAGAATTTCAGCCTCTTGCATTTGGATGGTCTTGAGCGCGAAATCAACTTTCATCGATTTGCTGTCGACGGTTATCAATTTCTCCTGGGGCTCAAATCCCACATAGGAGACTTTTAGAGTATAGGCACCGTACTCTAGTCTTAACGAATAATCTCCATCAAAGTCAGTAGACGTCCCCGTCGCAGGCCCACTCAAAACCACCGCCCCAATGAGCGTCTCCTTCGTTACAGAGTCGAAAACAACACCAGACACATTTCCCTTTTGCTGAGCAATTCCAGAAATGAAAGCGAACGAAAACAAGGTGAAAAGTAAGTACCTCATAGAAATTGTTTCAATCAAAAAAGAGCCTTCGCCAGATGGTGAAGGCTCTCTTACGAGACTCTTTAATTTGTTATTTCTTAATCACTCTCTGAGAAATAGTCGAGTTGTTTTCAAGCAACACATTCACCACATAAACCCCAGCAGGAAAATCGTTGATATCAACTTTTCGTTGAAGGCCGAGGAATTGATCCTCTTCAGTTCTTACCAATTGACCGTTCTGAGCGTAAACTTCAATTCGAGTCATGACAAGATTACTATTAATGTTGAAAGCCCCATTGTCAAATGGATTCGGACCGATAGTCACCTCAGGAAGAGTCACATTCTCCGGAATGAAGTCAGCACCGCAAGCACATGTATGCAGACCTAGACCGTCCCAAGTGTTTTCAGGAAGAGAATCGTACTCAGCTAGAGCGAAGAATTCCATTGGCGGAACCGTTGTGCCCTCCATGATATCAGCCTTTCTTCTGAGCGTCTTGTTTGCTGTCAACCAAGCACCACCATCTTCATCGGTGTAGCCAGCGTCAGCATTATCAGTCCAAGCAACTCCTGGATCTTCACCAGGAAGGCCAAAAATATCGACAACAATTGCTCCGTCTTTAACGATCACAATCGCGTCATTTCCATTCATGTATGTCGGGGCAGGATATGGATTATCCAGTTGGTCTGCATAGCCCTGCATGATCGGATCTACTGCTGGAGAGATCGTTCCTCCTCCAATATCAATGTCTTCTGTTTGGCCATTCACCAAAACCCAAGTGCCATAAGCAGGAATAGATCCCATCAAATCTGTCTCATCTCCTGAAAATGCTTCTCCATTAGACCAACGTTCAACCACGTATGGACCAAGGTCAATTGGAGAGCCTGTAGGATTGTATAGCTCGAGAGCTTTGTTGTTCCCAGATCCTTCGCAGTATTCTGAAATAAAAAGTTCGTTGCAACCTTGCGCGACAAAATGTTGTCCTAGAAATACAAGAAAGGTGAAGAAAGCGAGTTTTTTCATTGCCATTAGATTTTGTGTTTTGGTTTGAAAGGCGGGGCAAGTTAGCAAGTTTCCGACCTCCCTGCAATTCAGAAATTCCACATTCGCTCTTTTAGGCTATGAATAATCAGCTTCCGTGTATGGTTTTGTTGATTATACCCTTGTGTGACTTTAACAAGCCATCGTTGACTACATTTGACACATTCAACGTTAAATTGCTGATATTGACTTTTCTTTCTGAATCTTGTATTTAGAAATACGAACTAATGTGTTTAACCTTAGTGAAACCAACTATATAACCTGATTTATGAGGGTTTTAAAGCTATTGTTGATGCTCATAACGGCTTCGCTAGCACTTCCTGGATTGGCAAATCATGTCATCGGAGGAAACATAAGCTACGAATGCCTCGGAGCAGACACGTACGGAATTACACTCACGTACTACAAGGACTGCTATGGGTCTACTTCACCAACACCCACGGATAACATTTTCTTTTTCCCGACTAGCGGGCCGTGTACACTTGCCTTTTCTGCTCAAGCTGACTTGCTGAATGAAGTAGAAATTTCTGACTTATGCCCCACTGAG
>Ga0206679_10001388_pt1 | contig 19986 bp, 17 predicted proteins | sample M110012015metaG_FD_155464 | JGI IMG/M metagenome (GOLD analysis project Ga0206679, IMG submission 155464) | Ammonia-oxidizing marine archaeal communities from Monterey Bay, California, United States - M1 100m 12015 | ecosystem: Environmental > Aquatic > Marine > Intertidal zone | place: USA... | reverse complement strand
GTTATTCTCGCAGTCTACTTTATTAAGAATTCTTTGCCTATGGAGGCACATGAGGGAATAATTCAAACGGTCGCCGACAGCTCCTATTCCCAAATTTTCTTTTTTGACGACATCAACAGCAGCAATCATTTCATCAAACACTTTTTAGGGGGAATATTCATTGCGATTGGAATGACCGGACTGGATCAGGACATGATGCAAAAAAACCTGAGCTGCAAAAACCTCAGAGACGGTCAGAAGAATATCATCACGATGGCAACAGTACTTGTTTTTGTCAATTTACTCTTTCTTTTCTTGGGAGCGCTACTCTACCTGTATGCCAGTGATCACAATATTGCTTTTGAAAAAGCAGATTTACTCTTCTCTGCTGTAGCTATGGATCCCAATATGGCTCCGATAGTAGGCATTTTATTTATTCTGGGACTCATAGCTGCTGCCTATTCCAGTGCGGATTCTGCCCTTACCTCACTAACAACCTCTATCTATGTTGACCTTGTGCCATCAAAATTAAAAAAGGATGACAAAGCCATAAAAGTGCGCAAGGGAATACATGTAATGGTATCCATTTTAATCATCCTGGTGGTCATACTTCTTCATCATTTTACAGATGAATCCGCCATCGGATTACTTATGAAATTTGCTGGATTCACCTATGGACCACTGATTGGCATCTTCTTTTTTGGTATAATATTCAAAACTAAAATAAAAGACCTTTCAATTCCGTTTGTGAGTATACTATCGATAGGAATTACGTTTTTGATTTGGTTTTATTCAAAAGGCGCGCCTGGTGTTCCTGAAGGCGAACCAGGAATTTTAGGAAACTACAGCTTTGGATTCGAAATCATCATATTAAATGCCTTTCTTACCTTTGTTTTTTTAAGTCTTGTTTCACAATTAAAGTCGTTGCAGAAATAATGAAGATCAATTTAAGCGATAACGGGCACCATCAAAAGTTTGCTCCCTTGAGTCTCACAAGACCTGTAGGTCAATTAAGAATGGGCTTATTTACAAATGAGGAACGGTACAGAATGTTTATTCCCGAAGTGGAAATAGGCTATGAAACCGAAGAGTACCTGGCGTCTAAATACAAAAGTGTCGACACCGATATTACGGCTAATTCCAACGTTATACCCAATGAAGACCTTGTGGCTGCCATTTGTAATTTGGAGGATAATCAATCTCTTATTTTCGATGGCGTGGAGCTGGCCAAAAAAGGTTCAGGTGATGACAAAATTGCTTTTACAGGAGAGGAACCAGTTATTATTACGGAAAGGTGGCATCTTTTTCAATATAACGACCGTGTGCTTTCACATGATTTTAGTTGTTATACCGCAAATAGGAAAAGTCAGGACCTATCAGAATCCAATACGCTTATTGGAGACCCAGCACAATTATTTATAGAAGAAGGAGCTACAGTAGAAGGGTCCATACTAAATACATCTACAGGCCCTATATATATAGGCCAAAATGCCGAAATAATGGAAGGATGCCTCATCCGTGGAGGTCTGGCAGTCTGCGATAATGCACAGCTAAAAATGGGATCCAAAATATATGGAGCCACAACGATTGGCCCTTATTGTAAAGTCGGCGGAGAAGTGAGTAATGTGATTTTTCAATCGTATTCAAACAAAGGACATGACGGGTTTTTGGGAAATTCGGTAATCGGAGAATGGTGCAACCTGGGTGCAGATACCAATACCTCAAACCTAAAAAACAATTACTCAAGCGTGAGAACTTATTCTTATGAGCTCACTAAAGAAATTCAAACTGATATTCAGTTCATGGGACTGATCATGGGAGATTTTTCAAAATCGGGGATCAACAGCATGTTTAATACAGCAACTGTAGTTGGTGTTTCCTGTACTATTTTTGGCAGTGGCTTTCCGAACAAACATATAAGCTGTTTTTCATGGGTAAATGGAACAGAAACATCAGATTTTATTCTTGATAAGGCATTTGAAGCTGCTGATAACATGATGCAAAGAAGGAATTTGAAATTAAGTACCGAAGAACAGGACATTCTAAGACATCTTTCTGAAACAAAACCATAAATAAGACAATTTTGCTTGATTTTGAGAATGGCATGCCTATTGTCGTATATGCAACGAGATACATAATTCTCGTTAATTGAGCATAAAACAGACTATAAATGACAGAATGTCATAATTACAATATATGAATGACTTTTTTGAACCATCTTTACTAACTCTCTCCGGATTTGAATCTGACGCTGAATTCATTCCATTAACTACGGCAGAAGAAGAGGAAAATGTGAACAAACAGACATTTCCCGAACATCTCCCAATTCTTCCACTCAGAAATAATGTATTGTTTCCTGGAGTGGTCATTCCAATTACTGTAGGAAGGGACAAATCAATTAAGCTGATTCAGGAAGCCAATAAGGGGAATAAAATTATCGGTGTCGTCTCACAAAAAGACCAGGAAGATGAAACGCCTGAATTTAAGGACCTACATAAAACCGGAACCGTAGCACAAATTGTGCGACTCTTAAAAATGCCTGACGGAAGCTCTACTGTAATTATTCAGGGTAAAAGACGGTTTCAAATGATTAATGAAATCTCCTCGAATCCATTTTTAACAGCTTCAGTCAAAATACTGGGAGAACAAGCATTTGACAAGAAAAACAAGGAGCTCAATGTCATGTTTAAGTCGATTAAAGACCTGGCATTACAGATCATTAAAGACAGTCCAAATATTCCATCTGAGGCTCAATTTGCTATTAAGAATATTGACAGCCCCACATTCCTTGTCAATTTTATATCATCCAACATGAATGCCGATGTATCAAAAAAACAGGACATGCTGGAAGAAATGGACCTTAAAAAAAGAGTGATGAAGGTTCTGGAGCATTTGTCTGCAGAGGCACAGATGCTTGAAATGAGAAATGAAATTCAAAATAAGGTAAGAAAAGATCTCGACCAGCAGCAGCGTGAGTATTTCCTGCACCAGCAAATGAGAACAATACAGGATGAGCTTGGTGACAATCCTCAGGAGCAGGATGTTAGGGAATTCAGAGACCGTGCAGAAACTAAAAAATGGAATAAGGACGTCAAGAAGCTATTTCATAAGGAACTTGATAAGCTTCAGAGAATGAATCCTCAGGGAGCAGAGTATACAGTGCAGATGAATTACATTGATACTATGCTGGATCTACCGTGGAACGAATTTTCAAAAGACAACCTCAATCTGAAGCGATCCAGAAAAATTCTGGAAAGAGATCACTTTGGACTTGAAAAGGTCAAAGAAAGAATCATAGAATACCTGGCTGTACTTAAGATTAAAGGAAACATGAAGTCTCCTATTTTATGTTTTTACGGCCCTCCTGGTGTGGGTAAAACCTCCTTGGGAAAATCCATTGCAGAAGCACTCGATCGGAAATATGTACGAATGTCCCTTGGCGGCTTGCACGATGAGTCTGAAATCAGAGGTCATAGAAAAACCTATATCGGAGCTATGCCAGGTAGAATTATTCAAAACCTTAAGAAAGCGGAGACAGCTAACCCTGTATTCGTACTCGATGAAATCGATAAGCTGGGGAGAAGTAATCATGGCGACCCCTCCTCTGCCCTATTAGAAGTATTAGACCCTGAGCAAAACAGTGCTTTTCATGACAATTATATTGAAACCGAATTTGATTTATCCAAGGTCTTGTTTATTGCAACGGCAAATTCACTTTCCACCATTCAGGGTCCATTAAGAGACCGAATGGAAATTATTGAGGTCAATGGATATACCCTCGAAGAAAAAGTTGAAATTGCTGCCAGGCATTTGATTCCAAAGCAGATCAAGGAGCATGGCATAAATAAAAGCCAAATCGTATTGGGCAAGCCCATCTTAAAGAAAATTATTGAAGAATACACCAATGAATCTGGTGTAAGAGGACTGGATAAAGTAATTGCAAAGCTTGTCAGAAACAGAACAAGGCAGATCGCCATGGATGAAAGCTATGAAAGTAAAATTAGTGCAAACGAATTATTTGATGTGCTAGGCGCTGGTCGCTCCAAGATTAAAAACATCGATCACAATACACTTGGTGTAGTTACCGGACTTGCCTGGACAAGTATTGGCGGAGATGTTTTATTCATAGAATCAAGCATCACGAAAGGTAAAGGCAAGCTCACTCTTACAGGTAATCTCGGTGATGTAATGAAAGAATCTGCAATAATTGCGCTGGAGTATTTAAAAGCACATGCTGAGACAATCGGCCTTACTCAGGACCAATTTGACTCACATAATGTGCACATTCACGTGCCGGAAGGAGCCACACCAAAAGATGGTCCGAGTGCGGGAATCACTATGCTGACCTCTCTGGCATCTATATTTTCTAAAAGAAAAGTGAAAAAGAATCTCGCCATGACTGGTGAAATTACTTTAAGAGGCGACGTCCTTCCGGTTGGGGGAATTAAAGAGAAAATTCTGGCGGCAAAACGATCTGGTGTGAAGGAAATTATTCTGTGTGCTAAAAACAAACAGGATGTGGATGAAATTAAACCAAGTTATCTAACTGGATTAAAATTTCACTATGTGGAGAAAATGTCACAGGTACTTGAATTGTCTTTAATTTAATCAATTACTTCCCTTCGGCCTTTAAGACTATAATCAGTGTATAGAACATGATTTTGATATCGAGAGATAAGCTCCTGTTTTTTAAATACAGCAGGTCATATTTCATTCGTTGCAGCATTTGTTCCACATTTTCAGCATAGCCAAATTTCACCTGACCCCAGGAAGTTATTCCGGGTCTTACTTTTGTGAGCTGACTATATTGAGGTTCTATTTTTGCTATTTGATCAATATAAAATTGACGTTCGGGCCGTGGCCCCACGATTGACATATGACCGAGTAGAACATTAAAAAACTGAGGGAATTCATCCAGCCTTGTTTTTCTCATAAACTTCCCAACTTTTGTAATTCTGGGATCGTCTTTTGAGGAGAGCTGAGGTCCGTTCTTTTCCGCATTTAGTACCATTGTTCTGAATTTAAATATTTTAAATTCCTTCCCGTCCTTTCCCACTCTATTCTGAAGAAAAAACACCGGTCCGGGGGATGAATACTTTATAGCCATAGCCGAAAATATATAGAACGGGGTTAAAATCAATACTGCAAGGACGGATAGTGTAAAATCCATAATTCGTTTAAGTACCTTTTGCCAGAAAGGCATCACATCAGAAATCACTTCGAGTAAAAGAGCTCCATAAATATTGGTCATCTTTACCTTTCCTGATAGGATAACATAGGTATCGGGAAGAGATTTAATTCTGACCTTTCCATTATCTATTTTAAGTAAAATCTGCATCAGCTTATTGTGCTCTGAGCTTTCAATGGCAATGATATACTCATCCACATCATAATTGGCAATAATGCTGTCAAGATCTTCAAAATGGCCCAAATAAGGTAGCACATCATCCAATTTTCGATCGTGGCCGTTCATATTGACATAACCAATGAAGGTGTTTACCTTTTTCGGGTTTTTATTGATTTCTTCAAGAATTTCCACAGCCTTTACCGTACCACCAATAATGATGGTTTTAAATCCTTTTCCTTTCACCCTAATAGAATGAATTAACAACGTGTTTATCAAAAGGCGTGGCGAACAAGTAAAGATAAAATGAACAAAGAATAAGATCAATAAATTAAAGTAATACCCTTCATATCCCCTCACCTGATCGTCCAGGATAATAGCAAAGAAAATAATCAAGGAGCCAAGGATACTTGCCGATAAAGTAAGATTAAGGAGCTTTAGCCTAAACATTCGGCGCATTTCAAAGTAGGTACCCTGTATAAAATAGATGCACATCCAAAAAACCGGAATAATCATAATTCCCAGCCAGAATTTATCATCTGGATAAAAATCCTGCTTTTCTATCCAGGTTTTCCTTAAATAAAAAAATGCCGACCATGAAATAACGGACGACAAATAATCTGAAATCAAAAATAAATATATCCAGGGGCTGTTTTTCATAATTAAAACCACAACACTTTAATGTTATCTAAAAATATTAATCCTTCCGAAGTTTCGTTACTGAAATTCGCTGAAAAAGACTGTAAAAACGCAGAATTATTTGGCGAAGAATAGATCAATTCATTGAGCTCAATATAAATCTTTTTCCATTCGGCAGTACTGTTCTCCTGTGCATTCAGCCGAATGTTTATGTTATTTTGAGTTCCGCTCGGGCTTACAAAAATAAGACCGGTGTATAGATCATTAGTGACATAATAATCAATCTCCAGATAACAATCCACTCCCTTTGGTATTGGCAGCTGATCAGTAGTATATGCCACCCACATTGAATCAGTCTCATTTAATACAACTTTACCATAAAAATTTCCATTATTTGGATTTAAATTTTCACTTGACAGCTGAAGGTTTGCTATAGACGTATTTGGATCATTTTCTATGGAATTATTGACATCTTCAAAATCTTCCACCCAAAAGATGGTGTTGCTTTTATATGTGGTCACCGGATTTATAACAAGGGTTTCATTTTGAGTCAATTCGGTATTTATTTCATAATAATTTAAAAATGGATAAACTTTTTTTGTGGCGGAGATTCCATTATTTATAATCACTGGATAAATCTTAATATTTGCATCACCAGCATGTAATACCGGAATACGAAAAGGAACTTCAAAAATCCCCATGAGCTCATCATTTACGTATACCTTGGCATTCGTTATTTTTTCTGTCAGCTCCCCCTCCAATCCAGACAAAGAAATATTGCTGTTTAGCTGCCATTCATTGACCTCTATCCACGATGGGTCAGGGTTGTTTTTCACACAAGAAGTAATGACTAGAATAAAAGAAAATATATGGACTAATGAACGCACTATTTATTCAACGAATTCTGTAAGTAATTATTGTAGATGGACCTGAGACATTTCATCCAGTATACGATGTGCTACTTCCAATGCATTTAATCCATCTTCAACGGTGACAGCTGTAACAGAATGCTCAAGGATGCTTTGATGAAAAGCTATAAGTTCATCCTTAATCGCATTGGATGCCTTGATGTCAGGAGCATCAATTAATATCCTCTTCTTAGATCCTTTATCCCCCATATCTAATATGATATCAAAGGGATCAGGTTCTCCGATGACCTCTTCAAGCTTAAAAACCTCCATTTTTTTCTCCAAAAAATCAACACTGATATAGGCATCTTTTTGAAAAAACCGGGTTTTTCTCATATTCTTTAAGGAAATTCTGGAAGCTGTTAAATTCGCCACACAGCCATTGTCAAATTCCAGTCTCGCATTCGCTATGTCATGGGTGTCACTTATTACGGAAACCCCTGATGCGGACACTTTTTTAACTCCCGATTTAACGATGCTAAGTATTACGTCAATATCGTGTATCATTAAATCCAGTACAACAGGCACATCCGTTCCTCTGGGATTAAACTGTGCCAATCGATGAGTCTCAATGAACATGGGCCTATCCAAATGGTTGATCGCAGAAACAAATGCCGGATTAAATCGCTCTACATGACCAACCTGCGCAATAATATCCGCTTCATGAACTAATGACAGAAGTTTTTTAGCTTCTGCCAGTGTTTCTGATAATGGTTTCTCAATAAAGACATGTTTACGTGCTTGAATAGCCAGCTTGGAAACAGCATAATGAGACAATGTAGGAGTTACAACGTCCAAACAATCAATATCGTCAATTAGGGCCTCAACGGAAGGATAAGCTGTAATCTGAAACTCTTTTGACACTTCTTTTGAAAGCTCTGGATTAGGATCATAAAACCCAACTACCTCAAACAACTCATCCAGCTCCTTAAGGATTTTAATATGTATTTTTCCCAGGTGACCCGCACCCGCAATACCTATCTTCAACATAATCTTATCCCTTGTTTAAACACACTAACAAATCTAAAAATATTCGTGATATACTAAAAAAAAAGCCATTAGTGTTCCTAATGGCTCAACTGATATAGTAGATCTATTATTTCTTAATTGAATCAACTACTGCCTTAAAAGCTTCGGGGTGATTCATTGCTAAATCAGCCAATACTTTTCTATTTAGCTCGATTCCACTTTTCTTCACACCACCCATGAATTGAGAATAACTCATTCCATGCGTTCTTGCTCCGGCATTAATTCTTGTAATCCATAAGGAACGAAAATTTCTTTTCTTTTGTTTCCTTCCTGTGTAGGCATACTCCAATCCTTTTTCGATGGCATTTTTAGCTACTGTCCACACATTTTTTCTTCGTCCAAAGTATCCTTTGGCGAGCTTCATCATGTTTTTTCTTTTTGCTCTTGAAGCTACGTGATTTACTGATCTTGGCATATTTTCTATTTTTTTAATAAGAAGTGCATCAATTTTTCAGATGTCTTAGTTACTCGTTATTTGGTTTATAATAAAGAACCTATTATTTCATGCACAATTGCAACTTAATATTCGACAAATCCGCATCATGTACTAATCCGGAATGCGTTAAGTTACGCTTACGCTTTTTGGCCTTTTTCGTTAAAATGTGGCTCTTAAACGCATGCTTACGTTTAATTTTTCCACTTCCAGTGATTGTGAATCTCTTCTTTGCACTGGATTTTGTTTTCATTTTAGGCATTTCTCTCTTTTTTAAAGTTGAACACTATATCAGTTAATTTATTTCTTTTTAGGATTAATCATGAGATTCATCTTCTTACCTTCCATTTTTGGAAGCTGTTCAATCACGCCATAATCCGCCAGTTCCTGGGCAAAACGAAGAAGTAATATTTCTCCCCTGTCCTTAAAAACAATTGTTCTTCCTCTGAAAAAAACAAAGGCCTTTACTTTGCTTCCTTCACTTAAGAACTTTTTAGCATGAGCCAGCTTGAAATTAAAATCATGATCGTCCGTATTCGGACCAAATCTAATCTCTTTAACAACAACCTTGCTCTGCTTGGCTTTTAACTCTTTTTGTTTTCTTTTTTGATTGTAAAGAAACTTTTTGTAGTCCATGATCTTGCAAACCGGTGGCACTGCTTTTGGTGATATTTCAACCAGATCAAGTCCTTCATCCATAGCCATGTCAATTGCTTTTAGAGTTGATATTACTATAGGCTCCCGACCTTCTACAACCAATCTTACCTCTTCAGCAAGAATTTTCTGGTTTATTTTATGTTGGGCTGCCTCTTCTCTTCTAACAAAAGGGCGTCTTGGAGTTCTTCTCATTCAAATATTAATCGTTAATAACCAATTCTTTTTCTACTAAATTATGTACAAAATCTGCAAATTCTTTAATGCCCATTGTTCCTTTATCTCCTTCTCCCCGTTGACGTACAGCAACCTGCTCCGTCTCTAGTTCCTTTTCTCCAACAATAAGCATAAAAGGACGTTTTGCCAATTCTGCATCTCTTATTTTCTTACCTGTTTTTTCGTTCCGGTCGTCAATAAGACCGCGAATATCGTAATTATTTAGGACATCTGAAACTTTTTTAGCGTACTCATTGTATTTCTCGGAAATAGGTAAAATCACAAATTGATGTGTTGTGAGCCAAAGAGGAAAGTCACCTCCGCAATGCTCCAAAAGAACAGCCACAAATCTCTCCATAGATCCAAATGGTGCCCGGTGAATCATAACCGGTCTGTGTTTTTCATTATCACTACCCACATATTCAAGCTCAAAACGCTCCGGTAAATTGTAATCTACCTGTATTGTCCCAAGCTGCCATTCACGCCCCAATGCATCCTGAATCATAAAATCAAGCTTAGGTCCATAAAACGCCGCTTCGTCATATACTATCTCTGTTTCAAGGTTTTTATCGGCACAGGCATCCATAATTGCTTTTTCGGCCATTTGCCAGTTCTCATCCGATCCAATGTACTTATCCGCATTGTCCTTATCCCGTAATGAAATTTGAGCTTTAAAATTTTCAAATTTCAGGGTTTTTAATACGTATAAAACAATGTCAATTACATTTATGAATTCCAGCTTAACCTGCTCTTTGGTGCAAAATATATGCGCATCATCCTGTGTAAATCCTCTAACTCTCGTTAAACCATGCAGCTCGCCGGACTGCTCGTACCTGTACACTGTGCCAAATTCAGCATATCGTACGGGTAAATCCTTATACGATTTTGGCCTCGATTTAAAAATTTCACAATGATGCGGGCAATTCATCGGCTTTAAATAAAATTCCTCATTGGGATCCGGTGTACGTATCGGCTGAAAAGAATCCTCTCCATATTTCTCGTAATGTCCGGAACAAACGTACAGCTCTTTATTCCCGATATGTGGTGTAATGACCTGCTCGTACCCCGCCTTCTTTTGGGCACGTTTTAAAAATTCCTCAAGACGATTTCTCAATGCAGTCCCATTGGGAAGCCATAAGGGTAAACCCTGCCCTACCTTTTGAGAAAAAGTAAATAAATCCAGCTCTTTTCCAAGCTTTCTATGGTCTCGTTTCTTTGCTTCCTCGATTATCTCAAGGTGCTCTGTTAATTCAGACTGTTTAGGGAAAGTAATTCCATATATTCGAGTCAGCTGTTTATTATTCTCATCCCCTCTCCAATACGCTCCAGCAACTGCAGTGAGCTTAATGGCTTTTATATAACCAGTATGGGGTATATGAGGCCCGCGACATAAATCTGTAAATTCTCCCTGCGTATAAAAGGTAATTGATCCGTCTTCAAGATCTTCTATTAATTCAAGCTTGTAAGGATCCTGTTTTTTTGTAAAATAATCCAAGGCATCAGCTTTAGATACTTCCTTTCTCTCGAATGTGTTTTTCTGCTTGGCCAGCTCTTTCATTTTCGATTCAATCTTTACGAGATCATTTTCAGAAAATGATTGGTCCATAAAATCGATATCATAATAAAAGCCTTTTCCGATAGGAGGACCGATAGCAAATTTTACATCGGGAAAATAAAACTGTATAGCTTCAGCCATCAAATGAGCTGAAGAGTGCCACATGGTAGATTTTCCATCCTGATCCTTCCAGGTTAATAACTGAAGTGACGCATTTTCCGTAATAGGCTGTCCAGCATCAACTACCTCACCATTTACCATAGCAGCTAACACATTGCGTGCTAATCCTTCTGATATGGAAACAGCAATATCCATTGAAGTCGTATTAGCTTCAACCTGACGAACTGATCCATCTGGTAGAGTTATCTCAATCATTAAAAAAATTTGAGCAAAGATACGTAATCAAGCGTTACATGCGAGGATTAAGACATTAACTTTTACTTTCAATTCTAAACAGAGATTTTTGAATTGCGCGCAATGAATCTGAAATTCCATCTTCACCAATTACAGCAGATGGCAAATCCATAGATATATAGCATCTAAAAATCCAGATTTCAAGAATTTCATTTATCGGAACTGCATAGGGCTCATAAAAAGGATTTGTGGATGACAGTACAAGCTCTTTTTCTTTCTTTAGGCGGTTTTCCAGTATCTTAAATACAATGCCCTCATCCTTAGTCACCACAATGCATGGTGTTTCAGAAGAAATCATAGTCCAGTCCTGTACAAATTCACCAACCACGAATGAGCCGTCTGATACAGGAGGCATGGAATCACCAGCAATAGGAAAGGTCCTATATTTTCTGTTTTTCGAAAGAAATGGCAATCGAATTGTTGGTAATTCTTTAATAAACTCAGGGTCAGAATAACCTAAGGCATAGCCGGCCTTTGCTTTAGCTGGTATCATCTCTATGAGCTCCTCATTGCTTTCAGACACCTGTGCACTCAGAACTCTCAGCTTGGAACCATTTGCTGAAGATTTCCAGCTGTTGGTTAATCGGCTCCATTGGTTGCTGTTAAATGTAGAAAAGTCGTTTTTTAAAATGGAATCCACGGAAATGGTATAAAACTCCGAGATCAATGTAATAATTTCCAGGCTGGGCTGAGCAACAGCATTCTCATATCCGCTATATGTGGATCTGTTCAATCCTAAGCTCTTTGACACCTCATCCTGAGATTTTCCAAAGTGTTTCCGAAGTAATTTTAAGTTATTCCCTACAACCATCGCGTATAAATTTGAGATAAATATATAAAAATTATGAATAACTAAACAATTTAATTGATTAGAAATTAATCTTTACTGAGCTACAAATGTGTATCGAATGATGCCAATTTGAACTGAAGCGCTTTGAGGATTGTAGTTAAAACGGGATTTCTTGGCATAAGTAATTGCCTTTCTCTGCATGCAGGCGGAAACCGCTGAAGAAGAAAGCTCCTGAACAGTTGCATCCAGTACTACTCCACTTCTGTTCACCTTAATACGAACCTCCACTGTTCCATTTGAGTTATACCCACAGGTATATCCAGGGTTTCGAACATACCAGTTGTCTTTTTTATAAGCTGTTCTGCCGTTTAGCTCCCACTCTACCATCACATTTCCTGATTTCTGATTCCCAGAAGATGTATTCACTTGATTATTGTTTTCATTTTCTCCCGGACTGTCATCGATTCTAGCCTGATGTTCCTTTAACAGCTCTTTTCGCTGCTCTTCTCCACCTGCGTCATCAAAAAACTGCCGTTCCACTTCTTTTGCCACTTCACTGGGATCTCCTTCATATGTGCTTTCAGACCAATCTTCTTCAGAAAAGGACCTGTCATCATTCATATCCCGTGAAACATTGGATACTTCTCCTCCACTATTACCCATAGGATTGTCAATGTTATCATGTCTTAATCGTATCTCATCACTATCAAGCTTAGAATATGTCTCAAAATGGGTATTATCCACATAATTAGAAAAAGACGATACCTGTAAATACATAAACACAAAGAGATACACCCCAGCACATGCTGCAATGCCTATAATTGTATGTTCTGGTAGCTTTTTCATTGCTTCCTAATAATTATTCCAGATTCCTTATTAAAATAAGAAAAATCTTCTCCCATTCCGGTAATTATAAAATAATCCTCATTCAAATTAAGAATCATATATTCCGAAAATGGTACAAGCTGTTTTCCTTTGTCATCAATAAGACCTGTTTGCCCCTCTGATTTAACAATAAAAAAACCTCTTTGATATATTATAGATGAATACAAAGAATCCGTTAATTCGTTCAATTGTAAATCCATAATCCCCAACTTACCTTCCTTCTTAAATAAGACATATTGTTCATCAATAAGATCTAAATTATCAAATTTTATAGGGGTAGCTAATTTAGACTGGGAGTCTATTATAGACCAGCTTTCATTTTTCTTTATACCAAAATAATTACCCAGATTAATAAGCAATTCGTGCTTAGGCTTAATCATAAATTGACCGGCGGTATCAATAACCCCGAATTTCCCTTTATAGCTTACAACAGCTCTCCCATTTAAAAACCTCGCCATCAAATCATATGCCGGGTAGACATCGAACTTATTTTCAATAATCTGATGCCCTTTGGAATCCAAATACCCAATTTTCGAATCGCGAATACAAATGGAATATCCATTGGCCACTTCATTTATTTCCTGATACAAAGAATCATTTACGAGCTCTCCTCTCCTATTACACAGCTGACGAAGATTATCGCCAATTACCAAAATAAATAAGCTATCAGTGAAAGTGTAAATAGCTTCATATTTACAGGGGATAATAAGCCTTAGGTCCTTATTTAATAGCCCCCTTTTACCCTGAATTGAAACAGGACATACACCATATTTAAAATTTAAAACAAAATCATATATCTCGGAGGTCAGCTGCACTCCTGATCGATCATAAAAAGCATATAGAGAATCCTTCTGTGCGCATATAAATCCTTCGTCCAGTATAGATATGTCTTGATATAACAAATCAAAAACAAAATCTCCATTTCTATCTATAATTCCTGATTTATCTCCTGCAGTCACCACGAAAAGCTCAGTATCTGTTTCAATTTCATCAAAAACAAACCCAGAAACAAGCTGATTTTTCTTATTAATCAATCCTTGCTTTCCGTTCTGCTCAACAACCGCAAGACCATCATAAAAAAAGCTGGCATCATCATATTGGGGGTTAATAAGCCATTTTCCGGATGAATCCGTATATCCGTATCTTCCGGAATCATCGCTGAATGGGTAAAACATCTTATCAGCCAATTCAGAATCCAAATTAAATTCACTTTTAAAGGGATAATTCGGAAAATCCATATTAAAAGCATCCAGTAATTCGGGCGAATAATTGTTGGTGTACAATCGATAAAGCTCCCTCCAAGCATTATCAACATTACGATTCATCGGAAATGATTTAATAAAGCTGTCCATCTGCTTATAGTCCTCATATCTTTTGTATAGGGCAAACAAGCTGTCCTGTGCAGTTGAATAATATGTGCTTAAAGGAAAGTCATTAATGAATGTCGTTAGTTCTGTTTCTGTAAAATTTTTCACGAAATACCTGTAATCGAACAAATCTTTAGATGCCCGTAATTTGTCTATAAAAACCGAATTCGGATAGCTCATAATCATTTCATTCGCCAAAACTCTGGAAGCAGAATTCTTCACGCTCATATAATTCAGGGAATCCCTGATGTATATCGCTTCTGTAAGATGCCGGCTCCAGCTTTGAAATTCAATTATAGTATCAAAACATGTTACAGAGTTTCGTTTCCTGCAAAGTGCAAAAAGCTGGTCGCCTACAATGTGTTTTTGAATCTGTATTGCACTAGAGTCGAATCCAAAGGAGCTCCATTTGGCTCTTTTATTTTTGGAAATACTGCCCCAGTTTTTTTCAGCAATTAAAACATATTTTAAAGAGGAATCCAGATCTTTAGCTATATATGAATCATAATAAAGGGACAGTCCGTACCCGCAAACTGAGGAGTCACGCTTTAAATGCTTATGAAATCCTTGATAGCTACTGTAGTAGTCATGCCGTTCCAATAATTCGAATGATTTACTTACCTGCTGACATGAAGAGCTCAATATACAGGCACACACAAAACTGAAGAAAAAGAGAATCTTTTGCACAACCAAAAATAGCAATAATTATACCGCAGATTTTATCTAATCTTTTAAGTTATCAGGGATTTTACACACAGGTATAGCCGTCATCTTATGGCTGTTCATTTCATGTAAGCGCTTATATATTTCAAGTACTTTTCTCTCTCTATCAGATAAGTCATTCTGATTCCCAGAAAAACTCATCGCCCATTCGAGTTCTGCGTAAGTCGCACCAATTTGCTCTTCATCCTTTCTACCATCACCCCACAAGCCATCCGTAGGTGCCGCATTTTGAATATCTTGAATAACGTCTAATGTCTTTGCCAAAGCATAAACCTCAGACTTAGTAAGATCTCCTATGGGACTCAAATCCACTCCTCCATCGCCATACTTCGTAAAAAAACCAATTCCAAAGTCTTCAATTTTATTACCTGTTCCTGCCACGAGAAGGCCATGAGCCTGACCCACTGCATAAAGCGTCATCATTCGAAGACGAGCACGACTATTGGCCATTGACAGCTGATTGGAATCAATTGGAAATGGCATACTCTTTTCAAAAGACTCAAAAACACCTGTGAGCTCCACCTCATGTGATTCTACATTAGGATATCTCTCTTTAAGGTTATCAATATGGCTCTGAGACAAGGAAAACTCTGTTAAATTTTGGCGAATCGGCATGTTCAATAAAATCACCGGCTTTTTGGTTTCTGCACAAAGAATAGAGCTTACTGCGGAATCAATACCACCAGATACGCCAACAACAAAACCATTTAAACCTGACTTATCACAATAAGAATTTAACCAATCAACGATATGCTTGCTGACCTTTTCCAAATCCTATTAGAACAAGACAGACAATTTAAAAATCAATTGATTTTGACGTGCTGAGGCTGAATAATACGATTTGGAAGGAGGGGAAATCAAAATATCATCAATAGTATACATCGTTTTATTCTTGTCATTTCGATCCAAAAAGAAAGGTGTGATTCCATAATAATATCCAGCTTCAAGAACCAAACAGGTAGATCCAACAAAATTCCATTCGGCACCTGCTGATAACCCTATACTACCATTGTAGATGAAAAACTCTCCAGGCGAGCTCATTAATTCATTGGTAACCGCAGTTTGAACTATAAAATCAGCACCTACATCTGTGGATTTCTGAGAAAGCAAAAAGCTGTTTCGGATTCCAAATTTTCCAAAGTATCTAAAATCACCAATATAATTGGTTCGAAAAAGCAGCATTAATGGTACAGTTAATTTTATGGTTTTCAAGGAGCGAGATTGCAATTGCATTGTTCCATCAGCTGATGCAGAATTCTCCTGAGTTAGTACTTCTCCTTCCACATAATCAACATAGGTAACAGATGTGGGACTATAGTCATTTTTACCAAAATCAAAATCAAGTCCTGTTGACAAACCTAGATTCTCAGAAGACTTAAAGCTGGTATGTACAGCCACACCTATACTCAACAAAGAACCCGCTCCATCTGAAGTGATTTTAGTGGTTCCTGGAGATAGAAAATTTGCCCCTGCGTTAAATGAAAGACCAGCCTGTACTTTTTTGCTTGCCGCATCCTGTCCGTAGGACAATCCAGCAATTGCCATAAAAAGAAGTGCTAATGGAAGGTAAAAAATCTTTTTCATATCAATAAAACTTTAAGATTTGACAGTATTGGTTACTTTTGAACAAAAATAAGAAATATCGTGACTCGAAAAATGAATTACCGTATTATTATTGGACTTGCTTCCATATTATTAATACTATTATTCTTGTGGATTCTCGGTGTTTTTGATCAAAACAATCCTCTGGATTCTTCACCTGAAAAAGTTGATTTAAATATAGAATTTATTGAATTAAATGAATCAGCAATTGTAAATTCGAACAGTAATCAGCTGACTTCATTAAAACAAAAGCTACCTGAAACACTGCCATATATTTTTGAGTATTGCTATGGTGTAAATATGCAAAGCGACTCTTCAGTTCTTCGCGGTTTAAAAGATTTTTACTCTAAGCCTCACGTACGAGAGGCAGAAAAATATGTAAAAACGGAAATAGGAGATCTAAAAAAAGAAAAGAAAAATATATCGACCTGTTTTAAAAGATTAAAATACCATTTCCCAAATAAACCATACCCAAAAAAAATAGTTCTAGCCAATTCAAATTTCGTCACGAATGCGTCATGCTATAATTCGATCATTCTCGTAGGTTTAGAGAGGTATCTGGGAGAAAAAAACGGGCTAATTCAATCTTTAAATCCGGATGAATTTCCAAGATGGATTAAAAAGGGGATGAATAAGAAATTTCTGACCAGAGATGTGCTTTCTGCCTGGATTTCGACCGAAATGGTAGCCACGGATACTTCGGGCTATTTAACGGCTAAAATGGTGCGATGGGGAAAAATCCATCTATTAACAGAAATGGGCTTAAGATTGAACAATGAAGATGTGAACCCAGAGATTATATTAAGATGGAACAAAGCGGAGATGAAATGGGCAAATCAAAATGAAAAAGCGTTTTTAGACTATCTTTATAAAAACGAATTATTGTTTTCTCAAAATGAGGAAACTCATGCTTTCCTTTTACAAAATGGCCCCTATTCCAGTGGGTTTTCAACGGAAAGTCCGGATCGAATGGGACAGTATCTGGGATGGAAAATGGCAAGAAAATACCTTTTTGATGAGAACATAAGTTTGAAAGAACTAATGACTATTGATTTTGATAAAATTTTAAAAAATTACGTAAAATAGAATGGCCGAAACAAAAACAACATCCTCAGAAATTAAGATAAAGGTTGATTTAAATGAAAACAACCTTCCTATGGGAATCAGTTGGAGTGCAGAGGACGGAAATATCAATGCAGCTGCTGCATCTGCCTTTATGCTGTCCATATGGGATACCAAAGAGAAAAACACCATGAAAATTGATCTCTGGACAAAAGATATGTCCATTGAGGAAATGAAACAATTTTTTCACCAATCCCTACTTTCCATGGCAGACACTTTTGAGAAAGCGACTGGTGAAAATCTGATTTGTGAAGATTTAAGAGATTACTGCTATCACTTTGCAGAAAAAATGAATATCCTTCCTAAATGATTTTACAACTTCACAAAATGAGGACAGCTATGGGCGAACCCATAGCATACCGTTTGCATTCAAAAGAGGGCCAGCTTGCCATGAATGAGCTCTTAAATAAAAAGATTGAAATCAACTGGAATGGCAATATATTTTGTCAAAAATGTGCAAAGAAGACGAAAAGGTCATTTGGCGAGGGATTTTGTTATCCCTGTTTTATTTCCGCTCCAGAAGCAAGCCCATGTATCATAAAACCTGAACTATGCCAGGCACACCTGGGTATAGGACGAGATATTGAATACGAGGAAAAATATCACAATCAACCACATATTGTATATTTGGCGGCTACAGACAAAGTTAAAGTTGGTGTCACAAGAGATACACAAGTTCCTACAAGATGGATTGATCAGGGCGCTCATAAGACAATCATTCTGGCGGAAACACCAAATAGATATTTGGCTGGAATAACTGAAGTGGCACTTAAGGAGTATTATGCCGACAAAACAAACTGGAGAAGCATGCTCAAGAATATTAATGATGAGAGTATCGATTTAATTGAAGAAAAGTGGCAATGCTGTGACCTTTTGCCTTCGGACCTTCAAGAGTATTTTACAGAAGATGAAGATATCAATGAATTCCAGTATCCGGTAGAAGAATATCCAGCAAAAGTAAGTTCAATAAATTTAGAAAAAACGCCTTCAATCTCAGGTGTATTAACGGGAATAAAAGGTCAGTATTTAATGTTCGACAAGGAATTTGTATTTAATGTACGAAGACACACCAGCTTCGAAGTAGAAATTATAGCACGTGGTTAAGCGCATACATCATATCTTAGACTTCTTCTATCCATTAGTAAGTAAATTCATGGACAGGACTACTTACTATTATGCGGCATGTGGAAGTGGAAATTTGGTTTCGAGCTGGATTTTGTTTTTTTTATTTTATCAGTTTCTGTTCAGAAAGCATGTCTTTTATATTGCCTTTATTGACTACTCCATCAGCGCTTATACCTTAAGCGCCTTTTTATGCTTCATCATTGCCTTTTCTCTGGGTTTCACACTCATGAAGTATGTGGTCTTTACCAAAAGTGGTCTGAAGGGAAGGATTCAGCTTTTTCGTTATGGATTAAGTGCAATGGTCACTAGTTTTACCAATTGGATTATATTAAAAGCATTTATAGAGCTATTAGGTATATACCCCTCAATAGCCAATGTGATGTCGTCCTGTATAGTTGTTGTAATGAGCTATTTAATCCAGCGAAATTTTACTTTTCGATAAATCGATATCTCTTTGATAAATAGGCCCAGGTCAAAATGACCGAGCTAATACAATAGGAAAGACTCATCGCCAATGCCGCTCCCCACAATCCATAATAGTGTATAAAAACTGGTGTAAGTGCCAGTGCGGTTATAAATCCAAAAAACGATTTGATGACCAGAATCCATTGCTTATTTCGTGCAGAGAAATAATGCCCAAAAACAGTAGATACACCGATTGCCAAAACACCAGGAGCTAAGACAATAAAATAATCCAAAAAGCCCGCGAAATCTTTATTTAAAAGCTGAATAATCAAGCTTTCAGGTATCGTAAACACAAGTCCAATAGCCACTACCGTCACACATAAACTGTACAATGCATATCGATTTGTTTTACTTCTTGACTCGACCTCGCTTTCGGTATTTAATAATGTCGCATACTGAACCGTAGCAATACTTCGGCTAATAACCCAGATCGATTCTCCAATTAATACGAGAATACCAAAAATACCAAGAGATTTAACTCCTATATAATAGTAAATGAAAAAGTAGGATACCCGATAGCTCAAAAATTGAAGAAAATAGCTTAGCTCATTCTTCCAGCCATATTGAAACAATGCCTTAAGATCACTTTTAGAAACTAATCCAAATTGAATATTGGTCTCCTTTAAGAGCTTAATAAAAGGAATTACCGACATCGCCAATAGAAAAATAGTATTCAACCAGAAATAAGCGGTCCAGTTCACGCTAACTTCCCAGTATAATAAATACCCCGTTGCTG
>Ga0206679_10001387_pt1 | contig 19991 bp, 13 predicted proteins | sample M110012015metaG_FD_155464 | JGI IMG/M metagenome (GOLD analysis project Ga0206679, IMG submission 155464) | Ammonia-oxidizing marine archaeal communities from Monterey Bay, California, United States - M1 100m 12015 | ecosystem: Environmental > Aquatic > Marine > Intertidal zone | place: USA... | reverse complement strand
AACTCTTTCAGGATATCATTCTGAATGGTGCCAGCCATCTGCGCCTGTTCTACACCCTGCTCTTCTGCGGCAACAATGTATCCTGCCAGAATAGGCAGTACAGCGCCGTTCATCGTCATGGAAACCGAAATCTTGTCGAGGGGGATCCCATCGAACAGAATCTTCATATCCTCAACAGAGTCAATTGCTACCCCCGCTTTGCCAACGTCGTGAGTCACGCGTTCATGGTCAGAGTCATAGCCCCGGTGTGTTGCCAGGTCAAAGGCAACCGAAATCCCCTGGCCACCCTCAGCCAGCAGCTTGCGGTAGAAGGCGTTGGATTCTTCGGCTGTTGAAAACCCGGCATATTGACGAATTGTCCAGGGGCGACCTGCGTACATGGTTGCCTGAGGACCGCGGATATAGGGTTCAAGCCCAGGCATTGAATTAGTGTACTCAAGCGCTTCCAGGTCCTCCGCGGTATAAAGCGGTTTCAACTCAATCCCTTCTGGCGTATTCCGATTTAGCGATTCAAGCGGTTTACCCTTCAATTGTTTTTCTGCTTCGGCCTTCCAGCCATCAAGACTGAATGGCGGTGCTGAATATTTTCTGTCAGACATTAGTGACCCTCCGGGTATTCGTTCAATTCGATCAATACGCCATCGCAGGACTTGGGGTGAATAAAGATGACCCGGGTATTGTGTGCACCAATCGATGGCTCCTCGGACAGGAACCGGTAGCCCTTACCCTTTAGGTTAACGACATCTTCGTCCAGGTTGTCGGAACGAAAGCAAAGGTGATGAATTCCAGGGCCACGCTTTTCCAAGTGCTGGACCAGAGGGCCCTGGCCATCAAGCGGGTGAACCAGTTCTATCGATGTGCCGTCAATGGGAAAGAACGCCGTCGTTGTCTTCGCCGCTTCGACATTCTCTGTTCCTTCGAACGTCAGCCCGAAGTCACCGAGGAATCGGTCGATGGCTCGTTGAAGATCCGGAACTGCAATCGCTATATGATCCAGCGCTACTATCATGATGGTGCCTCGTTATTTAAATCCTGTGTATGAAAGAAAATCATCAGTCTGGCTGCGAATCGCAGCATTCTTTTCTTCCAGGGACTCGACGATAATTTCTTCATCGGGTGTCACTTTGAATATCGGCTGGCCTTTCTTGATGATCAAAGCATCGGTATCAAGCAAAACTTCATCAACCGTGCCTGCAAAGGGAGCATGCACCTTGTTGAACATCTTCATCACTTCAGTGATGAACAATGGGTCACCGGCCTCGAAGTGCTGACCCACCTCAATAAACGCAGGGCGATCCGGGGCCTCACGCGCATAGTACATGCCGCCCGTTGGGGCTGTTATTTCATTCCCGGAAATTGCGGGCGGCGGCGACAATACCTTGAAGGCAGCGTCCTGGGTATCACGATTCTGCAATCGCTCGGGAATGATAATACCCAGGCCAGCGGTAACTTTAAGGTTAAAGAAACCGGTCCTTTTGCCGACGTAGGGTAGAATTGAAAGAATATCGAATCCAAGTTGGAATCCATCATGTGCGGCCTGGATGTCTGCCAACCGGGCCCCCAGAATATCTTTGCCTTTCTTGCCCTTAAGCGCCTTGCACAGTAACTGCCAGTCCGAGATACCTAATTCTGCCTCCAGGCTATCGTAAAATTCGAGCGCCTCCTGCAGAAGTTCATCATCATGATCCCAAATAGCATACAAGGCAGGTATTTCTCCCCGTGCATCCATGTTCAGATATCGATATAGGTTTGCCAGCACACGAACGGGGTTTGATAGCCATTCCACGCCATCTTTGCTAAGCGTAAAGTGTTGCTGGTTAAGCGCCAGCCAACCAGAAAGGTAATGCGGTTCTGCAAACAATCGGTTGATCGCGCGCGCCAGCAAACTCGCCTTGCGCGCCATGATTTCTTTGACTGACGACTGATAAGCGGGATCCGTCGTTTGTTCCAACTGGTACTTCTGGATTTCATTATAAGCATACACAATGTCAATGTTGTCACTGAGCGCTTTCAACTGCCCGACTGCCGTCAGGTAGGGCAGCACGAAGTTGGTCGCCGGTCTGGCTTCGACATTGTTACCCATCAGCCAGTTGACCAGTCCGTAGAGAAACTCAATGTTTGTGCTGAGGTTCTCTCCGCTGAGTCGAGTCTGCCTTAGAATCTCCGCCATCTGCGCATAGGATTCACTCCGCCCCCCACCGGTACTTAGCAGGAGCGCAATATTGGAATCATATGCACCCGCCAGGTGGTATTTCATGAACACATCTGTATCGGGGTTGTGCAGGCAGATACCCTGGTCATCGCGGGTTTCGCCTTCGATGGTATCTGACCATTGCGTGATAACACCACCGGCATGTGGTTTCAGTGCAGGGTCGGTCGCATTCATTCTTGCTTCAAGTGAAGCTGATTCCCGACGCTCACGGACAGGCTTTGGCAGGCGTTTGCCATGACGAGCCAACAACACCATAAGCTCTACGATAGAATCGACCGTAAATGAGTCATTGCTGTCATCCGGATTAGTAAATCGCAGGCTATAGCACAACTCACTGACCCGATGTTCTACTTGCACCCGGGTGTTCATCTCCATGAAATAGTGACGATTACGATCGATAATACATTCGAACGTGGAAACAGAATCAAGGCCGACCGCACCGCCGAAGCGCGATGCTTCTTCTTCCATTTCCCTTAGCATTTTCAAATCAGTTTCAAGGGTTTTTCTCTCGGCCTTGTTATCCGTTCGTTCAATCGCTTCAGCCAACTCTTCAACAGTCACCGAGACCTCAAGCAGCTTCTGCTCATTCATCTGTACCGAGCAGTCTCGTCCACCCAGGGTGGTACACCAGTCGCCATTACCGATCACCTGTATTTCAAGGTGGCGGACCGTTTCAACATTGATCTCTGCAAGCACATTCTTGTTGTCGCCAACGCCTGTGGCTTTGACTTCAGAGAGAACCTCTCGCAGCAATGGCGCAACAGGTTTGACAGCCTGGCTCAGTTTTTTTGCAGCACTGCCTTTATAGTGGACCGGCGCGTCAAGAATTCTTTGACCTTTACCGCCACCACCCCCGATCGCCTTGAGTCTGATCCTGTTGTCCGGGTTGTTCCTGAAGATTTTGCCAATCTCGACCGCCAGGGTTTCAGCCAGCTGATCAACCGTGAAAAGATCAATGCCCTTGGTATAAGACGCATCCAGCACCAGCTCGGCTTTTTGATCGAGCGTGTTGGCGGCATCCATCAACGCTTTAGGGACCTTAAGTCCGAGCTTTTTGATCACTGCCTGCAGCTGCTTCTCTCCAGGATGGAGTCTAAGCAAGGTCAGGGTAGTCGCATTGTCAATCCCCGGAGTGACAGAAACATTTACTTCCAGCGCAGTTCGCTTGGCAAGATCTTTTCTACCGGCTGACTCAACGGTGCCTGAACAGGGGCCAATAAAGTTCAACCCTGCTGCTTCCATAGCAGAAACCATCGCTTCATCCTCTGCCATAAAGCCATAACCGGCGAAGATACTGTCGTACCCATTGTCCTTTGCTATTTGAACGATCTGACCGATACGTGCGTTACGTTCTTCTTTGGTCGCACCGGTGTAGTCCTGAACCCGATGCACCCTGGAGGGATTGATGTGTTTTCGCAATTCCGGTGACAGGGCATTGGCATAAGTGATGGAGTCTTTTTCCGAGAGAAGGATTCCAAAGTCTTCTATGCCCATCTCCTCGAACACCGTCATGGTCTCCAAACGAATAGGACCTCGACAGATAATCAGTGGTCGCATGTCCGAACAACTAAAGGACTGTTCCCAGGGGGAACCCGATGACTTGCGCCGAAGTTTATGGACCAGGGGGTTACGTAAATAGTATTGGTTAGACATGCCGACCCCTTAATGAAATTCGCGCTGGATGCCAGCAAATGGTTTGGGTTCGTAGTGCCTCAAATGGAACGCCATGTTGTCTGCCAACACCTGACGCAAGTCAGACGGCATCACAATCTGTGAAACTGAACCAAGGCTGAGCGCCTCCTTCGGATTCATCAGCTCCTTCTCATAACGCTTGCCCAGCTTGGCTTCTTCTGCTGCCAGCCAATTGGCAGCATTCGCCTTTGCGGCTGATTCCAACTGAACACCTTTGATACCTTGCCTCTTAAGCGCCACCTTTTCTTTTTCCACTCGTTGTTTCAAACCTCCCCGAAGATTGCGCAATTCATCTTTATAGACAAATTCAACGCCAGGCGGACCCATAACAGCAACCCGGGTAGTTGGCATTGCTATCACCAGATCAGCGCCTGTCGGGTAGTTGTTGTAAGAAGCGTAAGCACCACCGATGGCATTGCGAACCAGCACCAGAAAGCGAGGAGTTCGCAAGTCAATAATCGCATCGAGCATGGCACGACCAGCCTGGACAATTCCGCGGCTTTCCTGCTCCTTTCCCGGGAGGAAGCCCGTCGTGTCTTCCATGAAGACAACCGGGATATTGTAGAGATTGCAGAATCGAATAAAACGCGCATTCTTGTAGGCAGCATCAATATCAATCTGGCCCGAGCCAACCGCTGAATTGTTTGCAACGAATCCAACGACATTGCCACCAAGACGTCCAAAGCAGGTAATTGTGTTCCTGGCGCGGTCTGGCTGAATTTCAAAATAGTCGCCATGATCGCAGACCTGCTGAATGATAATGCTGACATCGACGGGTGTGTTGAAACCCGTGGGCGAGTTGAACGCTTTTTTAAACAGTAGATCGATGTCCCAGGTCTTTCGGTCGGTGGGATCAGATGTGGGCTGGAAAGGTGCCATTTCTGCATTGCCACTTGGCAGATATCGAAGCAACTCCCTGGCGGTCTGCAGCGCAGTCACTTCATCTTCGACCGTGATGTCAGTAACACCGCTTTGAGAATGGACGCTGGGCCCACCAAGCTCGTCGGCCGTGACGTCTTCACCAAGGACAGACTTTACAACACCAGGTCCAGTCAAACCGAAGAAGGTTTCTTTCGGCTGAATCAGGAAACTACCCTGCCTGGGAAGGTAAGAACCACCACCAGCATTAAAACCAAACATACACATTATTGACGGTACGACGCCGCTGATCTTTCTAAGGGCAGTAAAAGCTTCTGCATAGCCATCAAGGCCACCGACACCGGCAGGTACAAAGGCACCTGAAGAATCGTTCATACCGATAAGCGGTATCTTGTGCTTACCCGCCAATTCGTAAAGGCGGGCAAGTTTTTTACCATTGGTGGCATCCATCGAACCAGCGCGAATGGTGAAGTCGTGCCCGTAAAGCGCAACATCGCGGCCTTCCACCTCAACGACCGCCGTAACCAATGACGCACCATCAAGATTGGGGCCCCAATTCTGAAACTGAATTTTAGGTGGTTTTGAGGTCAGAACCTTGATTCTTTCCCACACCGTCATGCGGTTTTTCAGGTGTTGCCGTTGTACATTTTTAAAACCCGCAGAGACAAAGGGTTTTTGTCTAATATTGTGGGCTTCCTCCAGGGTTTCTTCATAGGGCCCTGGTTGATAGTCAATCTGTCCCGGGGCCGAAAACTCCATCGGCTTGGACTCGGTAAACGGATTCTTAATGATCGGGATCATCTTATTCTTGGGCATAGGCTAATTCAGTTCAGGGCCACGGAAAACGAGGCGATTATATAGATTTCTCAGTATGGCAGCCATAAGGCAGGACAATCATTACATTAGCCACCTTTATAGTGATAAAGACACCACACAGTGGTTTCGCCTGATATCATAACGCGCAAATTTACTATCAAGATGGAGTTAATCATGGATATCAACGGAAAAGTCGCGATCATCACAGGCGGCGCATCAGGACTGGGTTGGGCGACAGCCGAATTACTGCACGGAAAAGGCGCGAAGATTGCTATCTTCGATATGAATGACGATCTTGGACAACAAAGAGCCACAACGCTGGGTAATGACGCGACTTATTTTAACGTAAATGTTGCCGACGAAGCCTCTGTACAGGCTGGTATCGCTGGCGTACAAGAGGCATTTGGGACTGTACATATCTGCTGTAACTACGCCGGTATCGGCACACCGGGCAGGACCGTTGGAAGAGACGGCCCACTGCCGCTCGACTGGTTTAAGCGAGTTATCGACGTTAATCTGGTTGGAACCTTTAATGTGATTCGACTGGCTGCCGCGGTCATGGTCAATAACGAACCCGTTACGGGCGACGCCTGCCGGGGCGTGATTATTAACACCGCGTCCGTTGCTGCGTTTGAAGGGCAGATTGGCCAAGCGGCCTACAGTGCCTCCAAAGGTGGCGTGGTCGGCATGACCCTGCCGATTGCGCGGGACCTTTCTAGTATGGGCGTACGAGTCAACACCATTGCACCGGGCCTGATCAACACACCAATGCTGCAGGGTTTACCCGAGCCGGCCAAAGAGTCACTGGCCAATACCGTTCTGTTCCCAAAAAGACTGGGAGAACCGCAGGAAATTGCACGCGTTGCAGAAATGTTAATCGAGAATGACTATATGAACGGTGAGACCATTAGAATGGATGGCGGTATTAGGATGCAACCCAAGTAAGCAGTTTTTAACTGTTTATCCCGAGCGGAGACGACGGATGCCGATCATAGATACCGATCATAGATACCGATCATAGATACCGATCAGTGTTTCTTGAATGGGCGACCTCAGATAATCCGTAATTAGTACCTTACCTACTAAATGACCGCAACGGCGAGGTACAGGAAGCGAATCCGTGCGGTTTGGGATTCAGATACCCTCATATGGTTGAAAGTAATAAGATACCAGGAGTATGAATATAGGAAAAAGAAAGTCGATAAAAGTCATGAATTAAGAAAACAAGACTTTTGGTGTACGAAAAAATGAAACTGATGGAGGCGAAAATGAACAGATCGTTAACAAAAATTTTTATTTTTATATGTATGGCAAACATTTTGGGAATAACTGCGTTCAGCGTTCCAGTGTTGGCCGAAAGTGACGTGCAACTCGAAGAAGTGGTTGTCACCGCCAGAAGGCGCACCGAGCTTGACCAGGAGGTGCCAATCGCCACCTCAGTATTTAGTCAAACAACAATCCAACGTGCCGGAATAGAACGGCCTGATGACTTCATCAATTTAACGTCGAACGTCAGCATTGTTGATACGGCAAACGCCGGGGACACCCAGGTCAATATTCGAGGCATCACTTCAACGCGCGACGCGGAAGGCACCTTTGCCTTCGTCGTTGATGGCGTTCTGATTACCAACCCAAACGGATTCAATCAGGAACTATTTGATATCGAGAGTATTGAAGTCTTAAAAGGTCCCCAGGGAGCGCTTTATGGTCGAAACGCGGTCTCAGGCGCTATTTTGGTCAATACCGTCGAACCTTCCGACATTATTGAAAGCAGCATTCGCATCGGCGGCGGCACCGACGGTCTCCAGAAAATTGGTTTGTCGATTAGCGGTCCATTGGGCGATAGTCTTCGTGGCAGCCTTTCAGTAATGACCCGTGAAGATGATGGTCAACAAAAGAATGACTTCACTGGTCGGGACGACGTTGTCGATTTTGTCGATGAGCAAAATGTCCGTGCTCGTCTGATCTGGGATGTGTCCGACAAACTCACACTCGATGCGGTCCTCGGTAGACGTGACGTTGAAGCCGGCGCAATCAACTTTAACGCGGTCTTTGCACTGTCAGATGCTGCAGGACTATTTGGTGATCCCGCTTTGTTCAAAGACGTCAACGATCACGACTTCTCGTTTTATTTCAATACGCCTGGAGAAAATGAACAGGAAAACACCTTTTTCTCACTCCAGGCAGAGTATGAACTGGATAACGCGCTGCTAACCGCGACTTTCTCCTATGATGAACTCGATGAGTACTTGCTGTCAGATGGCACCAGTGCAGCTTTCGGACTTTATACATTCGATATTCTGGGCGCTTTCACCCCGGGCGGACCTACCGTTGGGCCTGCACAAACTGCCTGTTCCGATACATACCAAGATCTGCTTGCGTCCGGTCGATTTGCACCGGGCAATAATCCGCCTTTCTTTGCATTCCCCGGTAGTGCCCCCGGGCAGGCGGTGGATCTTGGGATCGCTCCTTTTTATGGGCTTAACGCCCTGCTCTCTCCTTACACGTCCAGTTCTTGCGATGGCTATCAATACCAGGAAAGGAACCAGGAGAGTACAAGCTTTGAGTTGAGAGTTGCATCCCTGGATGATGCACCTGTCACCTGGATGGGCGGCATTTACTATTCTCAAATTGAACGTGAAGTTGTCGTTTCCTATGGTGCAGATATGGGCGATGGTGTTTTTGGTCGCAAACCTTTTGTTGAAGGAAGAACTGACCTGTTATTTTGGGATGATTTTGATACAGAAGTATGGGCCATCTTCGGTCTGGTTGAGTTTGAGCTGGCTGCTAACCACACAATCGCACTCTCAGGTCGTTACGATGTCGAAGATCGCGAGGTGTCCAATAATGTCCCAAATGTTGCAACAGCCGCCGCCTTTGGCGGAGGCTTAGGTCCAATCAACCCTGCCTACCAGTTCACGGACGTGATAGCTGATCGCGATGATGAGTTTAAACAATTCCAGCCAAAACTGAGTTGGCGCTGGGCATTTAAAGAAGACGCATCCTTGTATGCAAGCTATGGTGTTGGATTCAGAAGCGGCGGATTCAATAATATTGGTAGCGCTGCGTTAGTTGAATCTGAATATGCAACGATTGCCACTCGTCCTGCGAACCTCCGAGATGAGTACGACAAGGAAGTATCTACCGCTTTTGAAGTTGGTTTGAAATCACAATGGTTGAATAATCGATTGCGAATCAATGCTGCTGTCTTTCATACCGAGGTTGAAGACAGCCAGTTTTTCAATTTCCTTGCCGGCGGTTTTGGTATTTTAAGGGTCGTCACCAATATCGACGAAGTGACATTGCAGGGTTTCGAGATAGACGCCAAGTATCTGGTTAATTCAAACCTCTCCCTATTTGGTTCCGTCGGTATTGTCGATAGTGAAATTGATAAGAATGCCAATCGACCATACACCGAGGGCAACGACATGCCTCTGACCCCAGATATGACAGCCAACCTGGGTGCAGAATGGGTCAGCGAGGCATGGGACGGCGTCGATTTGGTGGCTCGCGTAGATTGGCGTTACACAGGGGAAACCTGGTTCAGTACAGTCCAGGATAATATAACCACCAATGCATTCACCGATGTGTCAGCCACTTACCAGGGGCTCGGTTTCGTATTCGGCGATGCGTCGCAAACACCGCCGGGCCCGGGCATTCCTCCAGACGGAATCATTGCGTTTGGTCGAAGCGACTACAGTAAAGGACAACGAGAATCCTACGATACGGTCAACCTCAATATCAGCCTCCAGGCTGAAAATTGGACCCTCACCTTCTGGGGAGACAACGTATTGGATGAGGAATATCTGGAGGAGGTCATACCCGCCCCCGAATTCGGCGGTTACTTTATTCACCCAGCCAAAGGTGAGTCTTTTGGTGTAGATTTCGCTTATCGGTTCTAGGATAGCTAGGACTAAGAGGATATATCCCTGTTTTAATGCTTAAACAGGGATATATTCCGGATAGGCGGGTTCCCAGATCATTTCGTCCAGGGCCGCCTGAACCTCCAACTCGGTCCTCATCGGCGCGACACCCTCTTCTGCTGCTCGAAATGCCACGGCCAGGGCAACCTCGCGGGATACTTCACGCAGACGTACAACCGACGGGTACAGTGACCCTGTTTCCAACTCTTCGTCTTTAACCGATTTTGCCAGCGCGCTCGCCGCCGCACTGACCATACCATCGGTCACCTGTGTCGCCTCCGATGCCAGCGCACCAAGCCCCAGACCGGGGAAGATAAAAACGTTGTTTCCCTGACCAATGACATAACTTCGACCATTGAGTTCTATAGGCTCATAGGGGCTACCTGTCGCTACCAGAACCTGACCGTTAGACCACTTGAGCAGGTCAGCGGGTGCTGCTTCTGACAAACTGGTTGGGTTGGAGAAAGGCAAAATAATCGGTCGCTCTGTGTGCGTGAGCATCGACGCAACGATATCCTGGTGAAAGGCTCCTGGTGACCCGGACGAACCAATCAAGATCGTCGGCTTATAGTTATCGACGACGAGTTCAAGATTCACGTCATTTACATCCAGGCCGTACTGCCGTGCCAATTCTCTTGGCCAGGCTAGTTTCTGTTTGTAGTGGTCATCTTCAAGCTGATCCGAAATAACTAATCCTTTACTATCAAGAACGGCAATTGCCCCCCTAATATCTTCGTCGGACACCCCTAATTGAGAGAGCTCGTCCATAATCTGCAAGGCAATACCGTAACCTGCTGCTCCGGCACCATGTATGACTATGCGCTGATCTGCCAGTTTCTCACCCTTGACCCGCAGGCCCGAGAGCACACCAGCCAGCGTAACTGCGCCAGTCCCCTGAATATCATCATTAAAAGAAAGAAAACGATGCCGATACTCTTCCAGCAGAATGAGCGCATTATTGTTACGAAAGTCTTCCCATTGAATCAGCGCTTTAGGGAAAACTTCAGCGACGGCTTCCACAAACTCTTCGCACAACTCGAAGTATTTTTCACCAGTCAAACGTGGATGCCGCCACCCCAGGTACAAATCATCATTCAGCAAATCTTCGTTATTCGTACCAACATCCAGACAAATGGGCAGGGTCTCGGACGGATGAATCCCTGCACCAGCGGTATAAAGTGCCAGTTTGCCGACACTGATTGCCATACCTCCGGCACCCTGGTCACCGATACCAAGAATAGATTCGCTGTCCGTGATGACAATAAGCCGGATGTCGTCGAAGAAAGGACCGCGACGTAAAATATCCTTCATCTTTCCTTTGTGATCCGGTGTAATCCACAGGCCCCGGCCCCCACGAAATTCGTGACTGAAGCGTTGCGTTGCCTGACCCACGGTCGGCGTATAGATGATCGGCATCAACTCCTCCAGGTTGGCGCAAAGCACAGAAAAGAATAGTTGCTCATTTCTGTTCTGCATCGTTACCAGACTGGCATACTTGTCCATCGGCTCCTGAATTCGACGGATAGCAGCGCCCGCACGCTGCACCTGTTGCTCCAGCGTATTGCTCTCGTGGGGCAACAATCCGGTGAGATGGAAGTCCTCGCGTTCCTGCTCGCTAAAGGCTGTACCCTTATTCAGTAACGGGTGTCGGATCAGATCACCCCCACGCAGTGGAACTTCCAGGAATAGTTTGCCACTGGCGTCTTTATGTCTCTTTAGGGGTCTCATTGAATTTCCAAAGCCAACTGAAGTGATTTGAAAGCGCAATCCCACCGGATCACCTAAACCACCCCAAAAAATCGAAGCCGCATGGTACCACAGACGCCCCCGGCTTTATGAGTCGAAAAATTGTTTCAGGGTATAAAAAAAAGAGGTTTGTTCACGCCGCCGGAATCTTCTACTAAAAGCCTTGCAGCAAGAATCTTGTTATGATGGTCGACCCCTCTTACTGTTCATCAACCTGTTCATCAACCAATCGGCGTGATGAGTCCTTGTGCCTGCAGGTCATTCAAAAATTTATCCAGGTCCCCAATCAGGGTGTCTTCGTCCGAGTCATATTCGTCGAGCAAGGTCGCGACCACGGCACGCATCGTTTCGCCGTCGTCGATGAGCTGCCAGATCCGGGTACCAACATCGTCTAACCCAAGATAGTTTTCACTAGCCAGGTCAAGCAATACACTTTCATCGTCGAGCACCTGGCAGATCACCTCGTCGGAAATGGAAAATGTCTGATTTAAATTCATATTCTCTAATTAGCAATAAATATATTGCTCGATTATAGCAAACCATGGCCCTGCACGAGCTATAATTTAATCTATGCGGTCAGCTACCCTCTCATGTTTGACAGCGGCTTACTCTCCCTCACGACGAGACCAGTACGTGTCTTTCCTTAATTGCCGAAGCGTTTGCAATCTATGAGCGGCATTGCCGGGATCATCAATTTCGACGGCAGGCCCGTGCCTCACGAAGAGATGATAATGATGACCAGCGCGATGCACTACCGCGCCAAGGACGGCACTACTCACTGGCCAGACAAGGCGTCATGCGGCGCGGCTCTTAGCTATTGTCAGTTACAGAGTACGCCCGAGTCATTGGTGGAACGGCAACCCGTCAGCAGCGAAGACGGGGCGCTTGTTATGGTCATGGATGGACGGGTTGATAACTGGGTAGAGCTGCGAGAAAGATTATTGTCAAAGGGCCGGATATTGCGCAATCGTTCAGATGCAGAACTTGTTTTGCAGGCCTACAAACTTTGGGGGCGACAGTGCCTGGAGAACATTGATGGTGACTTCGCGCTGGCGATCTGGCACACAAACAGCCGCCACCTGTTTTGTGCCCGTGACCCCATCGGTAACAAACCGTTTCATTTCCATTGGAATGGCACCAGCTTGGTGTTTGCCTCAGACCTGCACGCGGTACTTGCCGTCCCGGATGTGCCGGAAATCCCCAATGAAGGTGTGCTAGCAGAATACCTTGCTGATGAATGGATATCACGAACTGAGACCCTCTGGCAGGGGGTTAACAGTCTTGATGCGGCGCATTACATGGAAGTCGATGCCCGGGGTCCAAAAACCCGACAATACTGGTCTCCTGATCCGTTTGCGACGCTTCACTATGCGAAAGACAGCGATTACATCGAGCACTATCGTGAGTTATTCACAGACATCGTCAGAAGGCAATCAAGGTCACAGAATCCCATTTCGATCGAGGTCAGCGGCGGGTTGGACTCTTCCGCTATATTTGCGATGGCAGCTCATCTTAACAATCACGACCGGCTGGCTTCACCGGGCCTCACGGGTTACACACTCAACTTTTCCGGCGATACCGATGCCGACGAGATCGACTACGCACGGGCGGTAGGCGCTCACCTGGACTTGCCTATCCGGGAAATTGAACCGGCCTACCCGGACTTCTCCTCGTACCTTAAACGTGCCGGCATTTATCGCGACCTGCCCGGGTACCCTAACACGGCTATGTTTGCGAATGAACTGGCGGCTGTACAATCGAGTGATAGTCGCGTTTTGCTGGATGGAAAAGGAGGTGACGAGTGGCTAGGGGGTGGATACGGAGAGTACAAGGACGGCCTTGTCGAGAGAGATTGGACAGGCCTGTTCAACACACTTGTCGATGATATCTCTAATGATAGTTTTACAGGTGGTGTCGGGCGACTCCTACGCGCCATCGGGGTTATCACTTTACCTCATATAGCCGTGGAGCAGATCAAAGAGATAATGGCCAATAAAGAAGAGGCGCCAGCGGCTCATCAATGGCTGGCCCAGCACCTAAAGGATCAATTGAAACAGCGCATTAAAAATCAGACAGCGATACCTGAAAAAAGAATACGCTTGCCAGGCCAACTTCGCGAGATTTCCCTGCTGCAGGATGGCTTTTTCCTCAAGAACCACCAGGTCAGAGAGCGATACTCCGCCACCTTCGGCATTGAGACCCGACGCCCCTACTGGAATAAAGCAATGGTTCAATTATCACTGATGTTACCAAAACGCCTGAAATACCGAGAAGGACTGAACAAATATGTTCATCGTCAGGCATTACAGGAGTTGCTACCCGAAAAAGTCCTCACAAGGACATCAAAAGCCGAATTTTCGGTCACCTTTGACTATCACACTAAAAGTCTTCGGTCGGCACTAACCGGGGACATTCCTCCCAAACGCCACACCTGGATAAACCAGTCTCAGGTAGACCAGTACTTCGACGTTTACGATCGCGGTTTACAGCACGATGAATGCCCATGGGCTTTGTGGAATTTGTTGTTTTGTGATGTAATATTCGCGACTTACTCGTCAGAAAGGATGCACTGCAGCGCTCCTCTGACGTTTAGAACAACATCAGTGATGAACACCAAGGGGTACCACTTGGGCAAAACAACAGAGGACTCTGGAACAACTACCAACGGCAAAAAGGCTTACAAAAGCCCAACGCTGCAATTGTTCGGCCGATTGAGTCACATAACCCATGGTTCAAGCGGAAAAGAAAAGACTGATGCGGACGGGAAGTCTGGCGATAGAAAGTAGGCGCAGTCATCATGATGGAGCGACTTAAACGGGGTATAGACCCTGGCAGAACTCCTGGTGTCGGTCACATTCTCTATGCTCTTGATGACACTCAATCATCGCCAATAGCGTTCAAACCAACAGACCATAGCTCGCTTAATATCCAGCCAGTTGACTGTATGGCACCACTCCCCGGTTGAAAAACATTGATACCTCATTTCAACAAATCCCTATGCCAGTCTGGCAGATTGACGATGCCAGGGAACAACTACCCACACCGGAACCTGCCTTTAGCGAGTGGCCACAAAAACCTGAGGGATATAACCCCGAGTTCTATCGACTAGACGATTGTTTCCTGATTAGATTTCTGGGGTTAGCTGATTTTTTGGTCAGTCAAAATGCTAACGAAATCAATACCAGACCGGTCCCGGGCATTGCATACGAGCTGCTGGAAGAAGTCTATCAAAACCTGGTCCTACCGCTTGCTTTAAGCCAGCAACAACGGCTTGTGTTTCATGCGAGCGCTGTTGAAATCGATCAGTATTCTGTGGTTTTTATCGCTGAATCCGGTACCGGAAAGTCAACGCTCGCGGCAGACTTTGCCACCAATGGTTATCGCTTTCTAGCAGATGATTGTGTGTGGCTAGACAAACAACCTTCAGGCTTCCATGTCATGCCGTGGCATCCCTCACTGCGAATATGGGAGGATACTTTTGAAACATTGAAGCCGTCATTTACGAACATCGAGGCGACAAAAAATTCAATCGGCAAATGGCAACTAGGTTCCTCACAAGCTAACACCCACTCAGCATTTTACTGCGGCGTAGCGCGTCCACTCAAACATGTCTATTTCCTGGAGACAAACTCCACCGATGAGATTGAAATAAAGTCAGTCACTACACAAGAGGCTGTCATAAGCTTGTTAAGCCACCGGTTTCTGCTCGACATCAGCAACAAAGAAGTCCTGTCTGGCGACATAAAAAGTATTTCAGCACTGGCCAACGCGGCAGCCTGCTTCCGGCTCTGCGTTCCCAGTAACTTTGATGCGCTCCCGGATATCCGATCCCGAATTGTAGCGCATACGAACGGCAAGCCCCTCTGAACACTATCCAGTACTTTTATGGCCTGCTGCAGTATATGCGAATCCAATACTGAGCCTTTCAGGCACTCTGTCAATTTCCGACGACTGTGAATATTTTGACAGGCAAGGTTGTGCGAGAATCCTCTCTATACCAACATCGGACGGACAAACTGAAATGGCGATAACGCGAGTTAACCACACGGGTATCAGTGTCAGCGACATGAACAGATCGCTGACTTTCTATAAGGACCTTCTTGGGCTTGACATCATTTTTGACTCAGATGTTCCAGAAAACGAAAGCTTGAGTAGCGTTGTTGGCATGGTGAATGCCAGGGGCAGGGTTGTCTGGCTACGCGCGGGCGATACGATGATTGAGCTCTGGCAATGGGACAATCCTGTTGGGCGACCGCTTGCTTCCGACTACAATCCCTCCGACAAGGGCGTCACTCACTTTGCATTACAAACCGACAACGTTGATGAACTGTACCGCAAAGTAACGGGTGCCGGTTACCACGCCAACACAAAGCCGCGTGACCTGGGTTTGCATAAAACAACCTATATCAAAGGGCCAGATGATGAAATTATTGAAATTCTTGAAGATAGAGCCACAGACGAATGGCTGAGAGAGCTAACAAAGGCATCAATAGCCGCCCGGGCAAAGGAGGCAGAATAAAGCACCGATCGGCATCGGCATTCCCGCTAACGATTATCGCAGGGAAAACGGCCCGCGAGCGGCTGGCAGCGGAGGGCTGGCAGCCTCATTTGTTTCAAGCGATGGTTGGTGCTTCCGGGGGAGCCAAACTATTGGGCCTGGGTCATCTTGACCGATTTCTTTTCAGCGACTTCCTACAACGCAGTCACCACCCGATGGAACTATACGGCTCATCAATTGGAAGCTGGCGTCATGCGGCGCTGGCGTCGCCTGATCCCGCTCAGGCAATTGAGACCCTACAGAACCGCTACCTTAACCAGAAGTGGAAAGAAAACGAAACACGCAGCCCTACAGAAGTCGTAGATGAGTTATGTGAATGGGTGATGGATGGCGTCCTTACCCCCGGGGCAACTTCACACATTGCTCAGCACGCTCGTTTCACCACACACATCGTCACCGCACGCGGGCGCGGCCTGAACAGCAGCAACAGTAACGGTGCAGTTGCTCTGGGCATGGCTTTCGCCGCAATCGCGAACGGCATCAATCGCAATTTCCTTGCACATGGTTTTCAACGTGCGGTGTTCAGCTCAGGCGCGAGCACAGCATTTCAATTCAAGGATTTCGATACCGTTCACGTCCCTCTTTCCAGCACTAATTTACGCAGTGCATTGCTGGCCAGCGGGTCTATACCGTTCCTGATGTCCGGTCATCGCGACATTAATGGTGCTCCCAGGGGACAATATTGGGATGGAGGCATCATTGACTACCACTTTGATTTTGACAACTACGCGGGCGATGGGTTGGTGTTGTACCCGCACTTCACAGATTCCATTACAAGAGGCTGGTTTGACAAAACCATGCGTTGGCGAAGAATTAGTCCCGTAGTACTGGAACGTTTAGTACTTGTTGCGCCTTCAACGTCATATATAGCCTCTTTGCCACATCAAAAAATTCCCGACCGAGGTGATTTTCAACGCTTCAGCCTGGACCAAAGATTGGAGTATTGGAACCAGACCATTGAGCGCAGCAAATTGTTGGCCGAAGCTTTTGAAGAAACGCTGGATGATCACGATCCACTCGCCCGATTAGCTAAGGAGAGGTAAGATGCCAGGCGGTAGGGTTGTGCGGGCTTTGGCAGCAACGCACGATGTCATTTGGTTAGCAGATATTTATGGAGTCAACCTTGGATACAGGAAAGTTAGGTGTTTGGTATTTCTTCGATGGACTTACCTCCTCTGAGGCAGCCAAAACTGCGCAACGAATAGAGTCGCTTGGTTTTGGAACCCTCTGGATTCCAGAGACGGTAGGCAAAAGCCCTGTGGTCATGGCTTCCTGGCTTCTTGGGAACACGCAGAAGCTGAATGTGGCCACCGGCATCATGAATATCTATCACCGCGAGCCCGGCGTCACCATGGCAGCGCAGAAGTCGCTGGCGGAACAGGCCGACGGCCGTTTTCTGCTGGGGCTTGGCGTCTCACACAAACCCCTGGTCGAGGGAGTACGTGGCCTTAAATATGGTCCACCGGTTGCAACGATGCGAAGCTACCTTCAAGCCATGGCGGCGGCACCCTACTCAAGTATTGAGCCTGCTGAGCCCGCCCCCACGGTAATCGCGGCATTGGGCCCAAAGATGCTGGAACTTGCAGCTTCAGCCTGTCAAGGCGCACATCCTTACTTTTCGTCACCTGAACATACAAGATTTGCGCGAGAAATCATGGGACCGGATGCCATGTTGTGCGTCGAGCAGAAGGTGATTCTTGAAAGTGATCCCGACAAGGCCCGCGAACTTGCCCGACCCATCGCAAAAATCTATCAAGGGCTGCCCAACTACAGAAATAACTGGCTTCGTATGGGTCTCACTGAACAGGACATCAATGAATTGAGTGACAGGTTCATTGATACCACCTTTGCATGGGGCAATGCGAACGCGATCAAAACCCGTATACAGGAACATATGGACGCGGGTGCCACACACGTCTGTCTACAACCGGTAAATCCAAACGGCAAGTTTGGCGAGTTACACTGGGAATCTCTGGAGGCCCTGACAGCATAATAATCTGCACCCTAGACGGTACAGGCTGTTATACCCAAGTGCTGAACTTACCCTTGGTCTGACTTATGTGCCAGAGAAGGATGATCGTGTAGGGATTTGTCCAGGCCAGCGCCCATCAGGTCAATGAAATTATCACGGTAAAATCGTTCCTGTTTCTCGCTTGAGATCCCCTCAAGCGATTCACCAAACCGCTTCAACGGATTCCTGCCTCCTTCAACGTGTGGAAAATCAGAAGAAAAGAGACAGACTTCAGGTCCTGTGTTTTCGATGATCCAGCCAGCGTCTTCATGCGGATAGGGCGTCACCCGGAACTGTCGCCTGATAATTTCGCTCGGTTTAGCCGAAAGTTTTTTCAGCCGCTCTTCTCCTTTAGTGAATGCAGCCACACCCGCATCCATGAAACGCATCCAACTGGGTACCCAGCTCGCCCCCAACTCTATCGCAGCAAACTTCAGATCCTGGTGCCGGTCAAGAACACCATCAATAAGGAGCACAGACATGGTTTGCCACACGGACAGGGGTATTGTCATAAAACTGGTCGAGGTGAAATTTTCCGCACCGCCATGAAAGTCCAGTACCTGTGGGCCACCATTATGATGGTAATCAGTATTCATTTTGTGCTCACCGCCTACATGAAACAAAACAGGAACACCGGCTTGTTCTGCAACTGACCATAGTGGTTCGAATGCGACGTGACTGGGGCTGTGCCCAGGCGGACAGCGCGATGGAATAATCAGGCCTTTACAGCCCATTTCCAGCGCTTCGCTTGCGATACGCGGCGCTTCATCAAAATCAACCAACGGAACATATCCTGTCGCCAGCAGGCGCTTATCTACGCTGCAAAAATCCGCCATCATGCGGTTGTGCGCACGGGCGGCTTCACAGGCAAGCTCATTTGTTTCTCCAGTTTCAAGGCCATAGTTATCCAGCGAGTCAGTTGTAAACATCAGTTGGCTGGTAAACCCAAGATAATCCAGCGCCCTGGGGCGATCGTCCTTTCGAAAAGCACCTAAAGCCATATGGCCACGTCGCAACATGATTTCACGCTCGGCACCGGAACAATATGCCGGATCGTCCTGCAGCGCTTTCATCTGATTAACCCAGTCTTCGTCTCGGGATCTCATAAACGGCTTGAACTGGTCCAGATGCTTTTTCGACATGAACTCGCCAATGGTTTCAGGAAACTCCATCACATGTGAATCGGCATCATGGATTGTTCTGTTTTCTACATAGGCCATAGCTGATCTCCAACACTTCTTTCTTCTATTACACCATAGTACACCGCGTTCAACGATGGTGTATCCAGACAAGCGAGTGGGCGTAACCTGGCGGCACAGGATCAGTTTGCCACTGTTGCATTAGTGCTTTTTAGTCAAACAGCGTCGCTAAACGCTTTTTCATGGAGTCGGCAATATAAAGCGAAACCGCTTGAAGCGTGCTCGTCGGATTAACACCCGCGGATGTCACAAAGACACTGCTATCGACCACGAACAGGTTTTTGACTTCGTGGCTTCGCCCCCATTCATTAACGACGGACCGGTTTGGATCCGTTCCCATCCTGGCGGTACCCATGGAATGGCCACTTGAGACCCCCGAACTAATGGTAGGACTGGTAGCGATTGCGCCCGCTGCGTTAAAAACTTCTTTCGCTCGCTCGCCAGCATGCTCAATCATCTTCTGGCTGTTCTCACCTAATGTGTAGGATATTTTCACTGCAGGAATGCCATTCGAATCAACGGCCGCCGGGTCCAGTGTGACCGTGTTGTGTTCTTCGGCAAGATCCTCACCAACAGCACAAATACTCCCCGCTTTATCGAACAACTGATCGAATGCAGCATGATGTTCACTGCCCCAGGGCAGCCTGCCCATCATCATCCCATTAAGTGCTGTGCCAGAAGGCCCACTGCCTCGCACGATTTCCATCGTGTAGCCACGTTTGAACGTCCGCAACGGATCGGTCTCATAGAATTCTTTACTCCAGAGCGCGCAACCAATCGGACCCATGAAGCCATCAATGCGGGAATCAAACTGCCCCTGAACAACCGCCATTGCATGCAACATCAGGTTCTTGCCGACCAATCCGCTGCCGTTAGCAATCCCATCTGGGAACGCAGTGGATACTGAGTTCAGTAAAAGGCGTGGTGTGCCCACCCCATTACAGGCGACGATGAC
>Ga0206679_10001385_pt1 | contig 19995 bp, 12 predicted proteins | sample M110012015metaG_FD_155464 | JGI IMG/M metagenome (GOLD analysis project Ga0206679, IMG submission 155464) | Ammonia-oxidizing marine archaeal communities from Monterey Bay, California, United States - M1 100m 12015 | ecosystem: Environmental > Aquatic > Marine > Intertidal zone | place: USA... | reverse complement strand
AGTTGCTTTTGCTTTCCACGCCTTGTACAAATCACCAAGCAAGTTCCAGCGGGCAAGAAAAGCACTTTGGGCCGAACTTAGTTGGCCCTCGGAAAAGCTCCAATCTTCGATTTCTTTGATGCTTCTCAAATCACGAAAGACGGCTGTCCCATCAAGCATATACCCATCGATCGTGCTGAAATCGGCCAGCGCTCGCGGTGCCCATTGGATGAACGTTTCGAAATCTTCATGTCCGACATTCTCCAATTCGAGGTAGGTCTGATACAGCTCGAAAAGCTGCTCTTGTCGAGGGATGATGTGCGCTCCGCTCATTTCCGAGAGCAGCTCATACATAGTCAACACACGCGGCATCCAGCTTGAATGAAGGATCTCGATAAGGTATTTTTTGAGAAAGACGCGTGAACGGTTACTCGGCAAAACGATCCATACATCGCGGAGGTTTTCCGGATGTGACTGGACTATGTTTTGCGCTATTTTTTTTAGAAAAGGGGTCAGTGTTTTGCTATTTATCGAGCTTAAATCCTTTCGTTATGAAGCGAACGAACTCTCGAAAGGTCTCTCTTTTTGTGAAAACAGACTTGATTGTTGTTGACCTATTCTCCGGTTCTTGGAGTTGAACTTCCGGAGAAGAAGGTTCTCTTTGAGCATTTGACAGCTCTACTTCGATTGGAGGAGGGGCAAATTCAGTTTCCGAAACTATTCCTTCCGCGTCCAAGATTTTCTTCATCTCGTCGGAAATTGCAAAATGCTCCTTAGCCTGTTTTGCGTAACCCATTTGCTCGTATAGCATTCCCAGATTGTTGTGCGCCACAGCATCTTCAGGATCGAGTTCGATGGCTTTTTGATAGTCTGCAGCGGCCTCATCATACTTCTTCATCGAAGAGAGAATAAAGGCACGACTCGAGTATCGATAGCTGTAGTCAGGTTGTAATTCTGCCGCACGATTGAAGTCGTCCAAAGCCGGTTCGGAGCGTTTCAAGTGAAACAAACAGACCCCGCGATCGTGCAGAATGTCAGGATTGGAATTGTCGCTATTTAAAGCTGCATTGTATAATTCCAGTGCCTCGAGATATTTTTGCTCTTTCGTAAGAGCAAGTGCTTTTTCGTATTCCGGATAGTAGGCCATAATTCGATTGGAATAGGCAAATTTACGGCATGCAAGATCGGTTTCCAGTCTATCTTAAACTATCCAATGAAAAGTCTTTTTACATCGTTGATTCAGAGAGTCATTTAATTGAATATCAGCGACTTGGAAATAAGTGGTTGCGATATGAAGTGGCGGCAAAGATTCTGCCTGAACGAATGTTGATTCATGATTTAATGGATGAAACGAATAAAACGGTAGAGCGAATCACAATTACCGAATTCCAGAACGCTACAGGAGTTGACTTAGAAAGTGCCAGTTAACTGGTTTTCGATCCAACATAACCGTGTTTATCAAAATACCTTTGTGCCAATAAACGAGGGGTGTGACGTCTTAGCTTGCTCGCATGTTTGAACCCGACTTTGATCTTCGCCATCTAAACACCTTTGGAATAAGGGTGAAGGCTAGGTATTTTGCCGAGTTTGATGGAGAAGATCGTTTGATAGAATTGCTGAAGAACAGTCCGTCGGATTTGAGTTCGACGCTGATCCTCGGGGGAGGCAGTAACCTGCTATTCACTAAAGATTTTGATGGCCTTGTTGTGGCCAATCGCATCAGCGGATTGGATGTAGTCTCTGAGAGTGACGAGCACGTACTGCTGGAAGTTGGTGGAGGAGAGAGCTGGCACGAAGTGGTGATGTATTGTGTTGCTCAAGGATGGGGTGGCATAGAAAACCTTTCTTTGATTCCAGGCTTAGCGGGAGCGGCGCCAATGCAGAATATTGGGGCCTATGGAGTAGAGCTCAAGGACGTGTTCATCAGCTTAAAAGCTGTACACTTGGCTTCAGGGGAGATCCATGAGTTCAGTGCCGACGAATGCCAATTTGGCTACCGAGAGAGTATTTTTAAAATGGCGAAGAAAGGACAATATTGCATTTCAAGAATTACGATTCGCTTAAGCAAGAACCCAAAGCTCAATACCAGTTACGGAGCGATTGAACAACATTTGGAAGCCTCAAATATCACCTCGCCGACGATCAAAGAAGTGAGTCAAGCCGTGGTTTCTATTCGCCAAAGTAAATTGCCAAACCCTGCTGAAATTGGGAACGCCGGTAGCTTTTTCAAGAACCCGGTCATATCAGTTGAGCAAGCTGAAGTTTTTAGGTCTGCGCATGGGAATGCGCCTCATTATCCTGCTGTTGGAGGCGTGAAGCTGGCTGCTGGTTGGTTGATTGAACAAGCGGGCTGGAAAGGTTATGCCGAGGGGGATTTCGGAGTTCATGACCGTCAAGCGCTAGTCCTTGTGAATCGCGGAAATGCTAAGGGTTCAGACATCTATGCTCTTTCTCAGCGCGTGCTTGACGACGTAAAAAGCAAATTTGGGGTCGAGCTAGAGCGAGAGGTGAATGTTATTTAATTGAACTCTTCTCGTGTTCAACTTGGCAGAAATGCTGAAGGATTCTCATTCCACAACCATCCTCAACGCATAACTGGTCTCATTAATACGCACATGAACAAGGTAAACTCCTGGAGCACATAAAAGAGAAACATCGATTTTTGTGTTTTCGGAAACAAGCTGATGTTCTAAATACCCCACTCTTCGTCCCGTGGAGTCGTAGATTCCTAACAACGCCTTTCCTACTGTTTTTGTCCTGTAATCGAGGGTGAATTGACCATCGTTGTGAGTTGGGTAGAGGGTGACTCCAGGCTGTTCTGAATCTTCTTCTGACTCAATATCCGTTATTACCTGACCACAATCATCGACGTATATTTCGTCGGTTGCTGGACAAGGCAATGTGGTCGTTACGGTATAGGTGCCACCATCATATACAGTGTATGTATTCCCCATCCAACCGTCTTGCCAAACTGGGTCAATCCATTCTGAGCCAATGTCAAGGATAATAATCTCGCTGTCGCATAGCTCAATATCTTCTCCCAAGTCTATTGTGCCGGGTATTTCAGATGAGACTTCAATTTCATCGGTTAGTTCGCAAACGCCAAAAGTGGTCGTCACGGAATACGTTCCGAGTTCATCGACTTCCACCGTTTGCGTGTCATCATTGGTGCTCCAGTCGTATGTGTCCCAACCCGATCCGGCATCCAGAACGACAGGAATTCCGGCACACATCGCCTGATCAGGACCCAGTGAAAGAATCGGTGCCGTTTGCACATTAATCGAATACGTCGCTGTGAACAAACCGCAATCGGTGCTCACATTTGCTGTCACATTCACAACTCCAAGTTGATCGAAGGCAATAGAGATTTGACCGTTTCCTAAATCTGTCCAGTCTTCTGAGCCTTCGACTTCCCAGGTCACATTCTCAAGAATACATGCCCAGTTTAATACGCCGAATATTTCTTCCTGACCAAGGCATGCTTGATCTGGCCCGTCTATGAAAATGGACTGGCCGTCGATATAGGCGTGGTAGTAGTTTCCAAATGAATTGAGCAGGGAATTTACCGAGAATGCATTGTTTTCAAGGTCACTTGCATCTCCTGGAAGGTTTGGAAAATTCAACACGTCAATAGTCCCGTTGATCGTTTCCTCCATATAGATTTTCCCGTCAGGAGCGCGTTGAAGAAAGAATTTCAAATCGTTGAGATTTGGGAAAAACCAGCTGAAAGGATTGTCTTGAATTGCATCAGGAGGCAAAGACATATCAAATTGGAACAAAGTATTTGCAAAGCTCCCCGTTGACTGATAAAGGTATTTCCCATTTGGTGACCAGTCGTAACCGATTGAAAAATCGAGATCGAAAGTCACATACTCCGTGCAGGTTCCGGTGGCGTTGTCAAAGTTTAAAACCAGATTCTTGTGCGCGATCATGTCTCCTTGAGGGCGTACTCTCAAAGGCGCTATGGTCTCGACGTCAACCGGATTGTCGATCGGGGAGAAGACAGGGTCGTCAGCTACTCCATCGGCGGTCACTAGATAGGCCTTGTAGCCATTTTCGGGCTCGTCGTAAAAGACCAGCCAGAAGTCATTCAGATTGCAATGGCGTATCGCGGTCAGCGGCTCTGTCCCGGAAACTTCTATAGGTACGTTTTTTTGAATCGAAACTCCTCCATTTCCACCATCCAAGGATGCGTCGATTACTGAGTACCTGACTCCGTTTCCATTCTCGGAAAAATCGGCGGTTGAAGTGAAGCAATAGTATTCTGTGTCGCTCGATGGTTTTTTAATCAAAAGGGTTCCGTAATGGCTGCTGATGTGGCCACTAAGCCCATCGCCATTTTGCATGATCTCAAAGTCAGAGTTGTACAATGTGACTCCTCTGGAAACATAGAGTAGATTTCCGTTTTCATCACAAATTGTGGATTTACTGTGACCTTGACCAAGTGCTGGAGCGCTATTGATCGAGGTCGTCGCATCACTATTAAAATCAAAGCCGAAAATCTCTCCAGATTCGTTCAGGAAATACCAGATGCTGGCTTCAGCCCCCGTTATGCACGAACCTGAACTGATGTTAATGACGTTTGATTGAATAGAGCAATCGTCATTGCTGGCGATGACGTAAACGCTATATAGACCTGGCTCCTCGAAGGTGATGTTTTGATCAACACCGCTGCCAATTTCGGTGTCGTCTAGGTACCATGTGATGGTCGTATCTCCTTCTCCTGAACTAGCGAAATTGAGGCCTTCACCTGGAGTGACATTCGTCCCATTGGAAGTAATTTCAATATCTATAGGGCAGGTCACAGTTATCGTCCATGATATGAGCTCATCACAACCGGGGTCATCGTTGCTTAATATCAGTTCGACAAGGTATTCGCCCTGCACATCAAATGATGTGCTGAATACTACATTAGGGGATTCAAAATTCCCATTGACATACCACTCCGCTACGGTGAAATTGGTAGAGCTATTTCCAAAATTTACTTGGTCGTTTACCTCGACATTTTCATTGTCGACAAAGGCTACGACATCAATGTTGCTTTCGCATGGTGACACACATCGATCGCCTTCTAGGAGGCTGCTGCGGTATTCGAGGAGCGCAGCATTCATACGTTCACTTTGCCCTTCGGTAAAGGCTCTAAAGCAAACCAAATTGCTATAGTCCATATAGTTGACCTGCATGTCGATTTGGTCACCAAGACCACCGTCAGAAATTGGTCGAAATGGATTGTTTGTACTCAGATCATCTTCGTCCGTGTTGCACGAGTTCGTTCCGTCAAAACAGAATGTGTTGAACACGTGAGAATCGGGAGGTGTATCGCACACTCTATCTCCAGAGAACAAGCAATCGTCGTTTGGACAGCCATCTTGAAAAGTGTGAAAGAGTCCAAGGTAGTGTCCCATTTCATGCATGATGACTTTGGTGTCGTTAAAGTTTGAGCCAAAGAATGCGGCCTCAATCACCAGGCCGTCGTAATCGCTACCATGTGCATCGGGGAATGTGGCAAAACCAATTACGCCACTATTGTCGGCTTCACGTGTGATTTCGGCTACGAGCCAAATATTTAGGTATTCAGTTGTTTCCCAGCGAATTAGATCTTTCAGGCTAAGTTCTTGTGAGGGGACAAGAACATCGGTCAAACCGCTTTCTACGTAGTTGACTCCAGTTGTGAATTCTCCGTCAGGGTTTGTCCCAGCGAGGCAAAATTGAATGCCGACAGCGGTGTTTAGATCATCCTGATAATCACCTGTATTGGCGAATGCATCGTTGAGTGCGTCGATACCGTCTTGGACTTGATCGAGATCGATGTTTTCTGGGCCATTCTCATGGACGACGTGCACAACGACTGGGATGGTGAGATTACCTCCTCCTATGCCTTGCCGGATTTGCAAGATTCGATCTAAAATTCGATCGTCCAGTTCTTCTGAATCGAGATGATGAAGGTTTTCATGGACTTCACGAATAGTATCAAAGCCACAGTATTTTTGAGAATATGCGCTGAGACCCAGCAGCGCTGCGAAAATTAGGGTGTACAGGTTTTTCATATATCTACGTGTTCGGATTGAAAGCGATCCTTAGTAGAGTAGGTTGGAAGTTTTTGATTCGCGTTCGAATCAAAGTAACAAGATAAGCTATTTTAAAAATAGAAAGTGAGGGAAATGGCATCATTCATGGCGTGAATATTTCGTAGGATTACTAGACATGACATATAAAAAGGGATGCTCTAAAACTTCGCACAAGGGATAATCCTGCGCTTCGCCAATCGCTTGTTCCGCTTATCGGCCCATTCGTAGGTGAGGGTGATCTCGTGAGAACCGCCAGTGGCACCAACGCCGAGCTGGCTGATGGTCACATCGTAGCTGTATCCAAACTTGTATGGCCCATCGTACCAGCCAACGATGAGGATGACCGCATCGTGGTTGGCGTAACCATATCTGTTGGATTTTGTCGGAAGTCCTCGGTACCAAATGCCGGCGACAAAAGGGTTGAGCTCGTAATATGCGCCAACATCAAGCTGAGCAAAGTCGGCCTGCTTTTTAAAGTTAAATGCGAATAAGGCGCTGCTTTTTACCTTTGAGAATCGAGAGTCAAATTTGACTCGATAGCCTCCGTGCACCGAGTATTTTCTAAGGTTGTAGGCGAACACATCGCCATAGAGCGATTCGTTGGGCTGATTGATGTGATGTATTGCTCCACCAAACCAAAGTCTCTTACTCGTAATCAAGAATCCACCGCCAAGATCAAAATAGTTAACCGGGTTGCCGATTCCTTCCTCGAGTGATACATCATCGTCACGAATCAACTGGTCGCCGAAAATTAAATTTCCAAAATTAATTCCGCGATGATTGTACGAGAATTGAAGGGCCGGTCTAAAGAACCAACCTCGAGCTAATCGAGCTTCGTATGCGTATAGTAGAGAGGCTGTTGTATTCGATAGAGCACCTGACCCAGCTTGATCTCGTGTAGCTAAAAACCCAAAGCCACTATTAAGATTTGGTGCATAACGATCGTAGCTGAACGAGTAATTCTGGAAACTACCAGGGATGTTGGGCCATTGATTTCTATATGCAGCGGACATTCTGTGCTGAATACTTCCTCCGGCAAACGCAGGGTTCATATACGTCTGCGTGGCGTAGAACTGTGAATAGTGTGAATCCTGAGCTTGAACAGCTATCCCAGCGAGGAAGAAAATCGATATGGAAATCAGCTTCTTCACTAGTTCATTAATACGTATGGCGCAATTTGAAAATCAAGCTCTCCCTCTTTTGGCAGCACGAAGTAGAGTTCGTCTTCTTGGGTAGAATATCCCTGCGCCTCTATAAACGCTTTGTAAATCGTGAGTGGGTTGATGATTAGGATGAATTTACCGCTGTTGGCGTTCGAATTGTAGACGCCGTGTATATTTCGTTCAAATTGGTCAAACAAGGTGATCGTTCCCTGAACTGGATTTCCGTCAATATCAATAAGCTCGCCCTTGAGCACCATGGTTTTTTGTTGTCTATACAGGAAGTCTACTTGGTAGATGTCAAGCTGACCAAAGCCGTTTCGCTGTTCGCTACTGTAATACCCACGACGTCCTCCTGCATCTACAGTGAGATAAATGTCATCGTCGACGGTGTTTAGCGGGTAGCCAATATTCTCAGGAATCGACCACGTCTCGTCGTCAATCTTGTCGGACATGAAAATATCGAAACCACCCATTGTAGCGTGCCCTTTTGACGAGAAGTACAAAGTTTGCTCGTCGAAATCTAGAAATGGGGCGTCGTCATCGTAAGTTGAGTTAATATTCGGCCCCAAGTTTTTAGGCAAACTCCATTCGCCGTTAGGCAATCTCTTTACTCGATAAAGGTCTTTTCCGCCGAAGCCTCCTGGTCTATTTGATGAGAAAATCATCATCGAAGCATTCGCCGAAAGACACACGCTGGCCTCTTGGAAATCGCTGTTAATCTGTGGGCCAAGTTTTGAAGGGTTTGACCATTTATCTCCTAGATTTTCAGATATATACAAGTCTCCTCCAGTGAGGTTTTCGTTTGTTCGGTAAATGATAAGCGTGGACCCATCAGCGCTCAGGGCAACTGTAGCGTCGTGCGTTTCCGAGTTGATCGGCATACCCACATTTTCAGATTCACCCCAGGCATCTGCACTCTTGGTACTTGAATAAATATCTTCAAAATACTCGTCGTTAGGATCCTTGAGTTGAGCTGTGCTGTCTGATCTTCTTGAAGTAAAAAACAACTCACTACCATCAGCAGAAACTATCGGGACATACTCTTTGTCGGGAGTGTTTATTGTTGGGCCTAGATTCGTGATTTTAACGTCCACTGGATTGGCCAACATGCGTTTGGCTCGCTGACACATTTGGATGTAACGATCGATGATCAGGCTGCCATTTTCTTTTTTGTCTTCGTCGTTGTAAAGCGTAAAATGTCGGATGGCGTCGTCCAACTCGTAAGATCGGTGAAGTGCTTTAGCAAAATGAAATCGTGCCTCTACTTCACCTGCATTCAGGGCATTTTCCAGAAGCGCGACGGCTAATGCATGTTGTTCGTTCAAATTCAGCAAAGCTGCCCCGTACTTCCAGTTCATCGCCGATCGGTCCTTATGCGTCTCGTAGAGTAGACCAAAAATCTGTGCAGCTAGGACATAATCTTCTTGATAGAAAGCAAAGTCTGCTTCTTCGTAGTCCCGCTTATCCTGCCTTGTCCATCCTGGTTGGGCTGCGGCTGACAGCGTAAACATCAATGTTATGAGTATTAGGGGAGTTCTCATTTTACTTTACTAGCAGGGTCACGTCACCGGCTTTTTGGATTTCTTGTCCATCGCTAAATCGTGCTCGGGCTTTCCAAGCATAAACATCTTCTTTACATAGTTTGCCTTTGTAATATCCGTCCCATCCAATGTTGATTTCATTCGATTCAAATAGGAGTTCCCCCCATTTGTTGAATACCTGCAATTGAAATTCAATCACACCATAATTCAATGGGAAAAATATATCGTTGTCAAATGCCATTGGATCGTAAACGCCTCCATTTGGTCCGGTGCTGTTTGGTGTAAATGCGTTGGGAAATTCCAATTCCCCTAAAGCAATTGCATGTACAGCATCTACAATGGTGAGGGTGTCAGGACAATTCCAATCGTTCAAAGCCACGAGAGTGACGTTAAACCATCCTTCTGTTTGGTAGAAATGGGTTGGATTTTCTGCGTTGGATTCCCCTCCATCTCCAAAGTGCCATTCGTATCCTGTCGCGTTCTGACTTAGGTTTATTCCGAGTACTGGTTGTCCTGGCACGAACACTTCGTCAGGGGAAACTGTGAAAGCAGCGATAGCCGACGGTAATACCTCGACAGCGCTTTCAATGGTGTATGAATCTTCTTGTCCTGCACCATCGTCCTGAACAGTCAATGTTACGTTGTAGGTTCCTGGGAAATAATAGCCGTAAACCGGATTTTCGACTTGTGCCTCTCCGCCGTCGCCGAAGTCCCAGTGGTAGCTTTGGGCAAACTGAGAGTTACTTTCAAAATGGACGGTCAGCGGGGCGCAACCCACGGTATCGAGCACGAAATCGGCAATAGGAGCTGGAGGAGTGATCTCGATGCTAGAGGTGGCTTCCGAACTACATGATCCATTCGTTATGAAAAGATCGATGTCGTAGACACCCCAATCATCGTAGGTGTAATCGTTAGGCGCCTCCCCATCAAGTTCGTTTCCGTCGTCCATATCCCACTCATATGTGACTACTCCAGCAACGGATAAATTTGTGAGGGTGATCGTCGCACTTGGCCAGACTTGAGATTCAGGTTGAGCTATGAAGTTGGCAAATGGCGTGGCGAAAACCGTAATGTCGTGGTAGGTGGTGTCAAAACAACCATAGAAGGATTGTGCTACCATCATCGCGGTAAAAGTCGTGTCAGTCAAGCCATTGTTGTGGTAGGTGTGCGTAGGATTGGCAATGGTATGTGTATCACCATCTCCAAATTCCCACCAGTAGCTTAATGCTCCAACTGATTCGTTAGTGAAATCCACATCAAAAGGTGAGCATTCTTCATCTGGAGCTGTGAATTCAGCTTCCAATACTGGTAGCACGTCAATAGTCAAATAGTCGACTGATTCACAGCCTTCGTCGGTAGTTGCAATCAAACTGATGTCGTACGTAACTGGCTGAACACCAAAGTTGTAGAAGGTGTAAGTGTGTAATTCTGCCGTAGTGTCGCTTATTTGACCCGTACCGTAAACCCAGGTGTATGCGTCAGATCCGATTGATGTGTTTTGGAACACCACATCAAGAGGGTAGCAGCCCATCGTTGTGTCGATTCCGGCATTCGCGATCGGTGTTGGAAACACATTGATTCCTACAGTCGTCGTATCCGAACAGCCATAAATTGACGTGGCTACAAGATTGGCGTAGTACGTCGTGTCAGCACCTGTGTTGTTGACATAGATGTGTGCTGGATTTTCTTGAGAAGTCGATCCACCATCTCCAAAGTCCCACTCGTATCCAGCGGAAGCGCCTGTACTTTGATTTCCAAAGGTGGCTGATACAGGAGAACAGCCAGCGGTGTCAACCACAAACGCGGAGACGACCTCGGGATAAATCGTGAAAGGTAAAGTCAATGTATCTGTGCATCCAGTAGCATTCAACACTACTAGGCTTACAGCAAATTCTTCAGGTTGGCCAAAGGTGCTTTCATATGTGTATGTGTGGATTGGGTCATCGATAAATGCGCTATTGCCATCACCGTAAATCCACTCATAACTATGGGCTAATGTGCTCTGGTTTTCAAAATCGATAGGAGCCGGAGCACATGCCTCATTTGCGCTCATGGTAAAGTCAGCTATTGGTGATGGATAAACCGTAACCGGAGAGCAGAAATCGTCGGTGCAACCAAGAGCAGATGTAGCCATGACGCAGATGTTGTACGTAGTATCAACACCTATGCTGTTCACATAAATCGTGCTCGGATTTTCATCGATGGACTGCAGCCCATTTCCAAATTCCCAGACATAATCTTCGCCGTTTAATGTCGTGTTATTTAATTCGACCGAGTAGGGGCTACAGTCGTTTCCAGGATCTTCGAAGCTGGCGATTACCTGCGGAAATACTTGGATTGGCACTGTAAATTGATGATCACAGCCGTCATTCGAAATGGCTGTCAAAATCACTTCGTAGGTGACAATTACATCGGTGATATTTATGAATTCGTGAGAATGAAATGGATCCGAAGTATAGGTCGTGTCTCCATCTCCATACGACCAGATATAGGAATCTGCCTGGAGACTCAGGTTTTCAAATTCAACAGTTAGTGGAGAACAGCCCTGTCCAACGTCGGCCATAAACTGGCTTGTGGGTTGAGGTGTCACCAATATTTGACTGTACGTTGTGTCGATACATCCGAAGGCGGAAATTCCTACGAGTTGAATGTCGTAGATGATTGGGTCGTTCGTCGTATTCTCAAAAATGTGTGTTGGCTGAGGGAAGGTGCTCACTTCACTGCCGTCGCCGAAGTTCCACTCATATTGGTTGATTCCCGTGACAAAAGGCATAGTCACAATGAGTGGGGAACAACCTGAATCTGGCCATACTGTGAACTCAAATTCGGGTGTCGGATACACCGTGATGCCGGATTGAATCGTATCGTTACATCCGTTTGGTGAATGAGCAATCAGCGTTACATCGAACGTCTGAATAAATCCAGTTTCATTTTCATAATAGTGAGAAGGATTTTCGTCTGTCGAGGTTGGAGAACCATCACCAAAGTCCCACAAGTAGCTAGATGCCCCCAGCGACATATTTACGAAGTTGGCGGTAAACGGCGAGCAACTCGGCGGCAAACTGTTATCGATAAATGAAGCTTGTGCGCCTGGGAAAACTGTCACTTCAAGCGTGTCATTTGCCCCACATCCGAAGGAGGTCAAAGCTGCAATGACTATTTGATACGTGGTGTCGGCAGAAGCAAAACTGTAAAAGGTATTTGTTGGCTCCTCCTCTATGCTTCCGTTTCCATCGCCGAAGTTCCATGCGTAAGAATCAGATCCTGAACTGTTATTGCTGAAGTTGACGGTTAGCGGTGAACAACCGTTGTCGTTGTCAAGCGATATCGAAGCACTCGGAGCCGGTTCGACTGTTACTTGAAATACTGCGGTTGAGGAACAGGCTCCAGTATTGATCGTAAGCGTGACGTCAAATGTACCCTGGCCCACGTACATGTGGCTCGGGTGCTGAAGATTCGAAGTTTCGTTGTCACCAAAATCCCATAACCACGAGAGTATTGGATCTCCGGGATCGCTCGTACTGAGATCGAGGAAACTGGCCATATCATTCTCGCAAACATTGTTGGCAATCATGTCGGGCACAGGAGAATTGACGACCGATATTACTTCTTGATCAGTATCTAAACAACCGTTGAGGCTTTCGACCGTCAACGTTGTCACGTAATTTCCTAGGGTCGTGTAGTTAATGGGCGGAGGATTGGTGCCGACATAACTAAATGGCGCTACATCAAAGGTCCATTCCCAGCTAGTGGCTCCAGTAGAATTGTCGCTATAATCGACCGTGAGTGAGTCACATCCAATAATTGCATCTGCAACCAAATCCGCCACGGGACTGCCTAAAACGGTAACTGAAACACATGATGTGTCTGCACATGCTCCAGATGAACTTTGAATGCTGACAGCGCTGCAGACGTTATAATCTCCGGGCTGATTGAATACATAAGTGATGTTACCGGAACCTGTTGGGAGCCATCCGATTCCGTCGTCGAAATTCCAGCTGTACGTATCGGCGCCACCGGTGGCATTCTGGAAGAATGTAATTGGCTCGCCAACACAAATCGTGTCTCCCGATTGCGAAAGGTCCGCAATCGGAGGAGGTACTATATTTATTTGAATGGTTGTTGTATCTATTCCACAGAAGTTACTGTCAAGGAGTTCTACCTCATAAGTGCCAATTCCTGGGTAACCAATGTCGTACGGAAATGTCGGTGGCCACGGTTCCCAATCGACGATCGAGTCTTGCCCTTCACCCCAGTAGTCTCCAAAGTTCCAGTATTCGTAACGCTGGAATATATTTCCTTGGAAGATGCAATTTCTTTCTGTAGAGTTCGTCAAACTGACGATCGTGTCGGGGTAGCAAAGTGTAGTGGATGATGCAGTTATGGCCGCTTCGTCAATGTCCCAAATGAGAATTGGGGTGTAAATATTCTGGCTCGGGCTTCCCTGAACGATGTTGCAATAGTTCTCCGCAGTTAGCGTGACCTGGGTTTGACAATTAACTGAACCTATATCGTAGAGATGCTGCACCGTTTGACCCCAGTTGGTGTAGTCGTAGACTTCTGCAGGGCTGCCATCTCCATAGTCCCAGGTAAATGTGGTTGTTTGGCTGACGTTGGTGCTGGCGTTGATGAATTCGAGGACTTTTGGAGCACAAGTAGCGGTCAGACCACCTGCTGGAATTTGAATAGAGGCGCTGGCGAATTCTTCCATAACAACGACTCCTTCAATCGAACATCCTGAACTCGGCTCGGTAATAGTTACAATAAACGTATCTAACGCTGCAGAATAGATGTGATTGATGATATCAGGGCTGGTCCATACAGCGCCGCTTTCCACAGGCGAGCCATCGCCCCAGTCGATTTCATAGTCATCCCAGTCGTCTGGTGATTGAAGATTGAAGTTAAAATCCCCACCGGAACATTCGTACCAGTATGGATTATCGACTACGTTTCCATAGAAGTCGAATACTTCAGGACACTGCGCCTTGGTCAGCACAGGCAACATCAACATCAGAACGATTGGGTGGTAAAGAAATATTTTCCTTGCCACGTTCATAGCTTCCTATACGCCGAATAGCCGTAATAGGATTCAATTATTTAAGGTTTCGATCCAAATTCGGCGCACTCCTCCTCAAATCACGGATTCAAACACACTGAGGTGCGCCATCCAAAAGTACCGAGTCGGATTGGTTTAGGCTTGTAAGTTTTTTTTGATTTTACACACAATATCGTGTACAGCAGGGCATATCAGAGTATTCCGATAGCTGAGGTCTAGCAACTGATACATGTTTTTTCGATCAGTGTGCGGATATTCCCGACAAGCGAGTGGCCTGTGCTCATAAATCGAGCATTTATTGTCTTCTCCCAAAAAGGAACATGGAGCTTTTTGGAGGACATAATCGCCGTCTTCATCCAGTTTGAGGTAGGTTTCAACGAAGTCAGCGGCCTTCATTTTGAGAAAAGAGCTTATTCTCTTGATATCAACATCGCGGAAAATCGGGCTTGTAGTTTTACAACAATTTGCGCAGTCGAGACAATCAATACGCTCAAAAGCCTCTTCATGAGCTTCGTGAAAAAGCGCGTCGATTTTTTTGGCCTTTACTCTTTTTAGATTGACTAGGAATTTTTTCGAAGCTTTCTTCTGCTCCTTAGCTGTTTTAAGCTTGTCGCGCAGGTCATCATTCATGTGGATCCTGATAAAGCGGATTGGTCGTGAAATCTTCGTCAGTGAGGGTGTGTAGAAAAGCGATTAGTGCGTCTTTTTGATACTGTGTTAAATGCAAACCACCTTCTGTGTATTTCATAAACGGGTCAATTGTTTCTGAAGGATTTCCGCCCGAATCGTAATGATCAACCACTTCTTCCAAAGTCGTAAACCGACCATCATGCATGTATGGTGATGTTAATGTGATGTTCCTCAGAGTGGGCGTTTTAAACATGCCCATTTGAAGTGGGTCTCCAGTAATTCCGCCATAGCCAAGATCGGTGAATATTGAATCGAGCCCATTGTTGTGTGGCAGGTTATCGGTAAACAATTTAGCTCCGATAGAATGACAATGGAAACAGTCGGCCCCTGTGCCGATCTCGTTTTCTTCGTCGTAACCACCTTCTGAAACAAAAAGGTCAAAGCCGTATTGTTCGAGATCAGTAAAAGTGTAGTTGATCGGTGCTTTATCGTAGTTCGATTCGTAACTGACTAAAGCTCTCATAAATGAGGCCAGTGCCTTCGCTGTGCGATCTTTAGTTACTGTCGAAGAACCAAAGGCTGCTCCATATAGAGGTGGATATAGTTCAGTTTCTTGGATCTCCACTATGAGCTCCTCCCAATCTTGAGCCATTTCTATGACATCAGATACTGGACGGTGCACTTGATCTTCGATCCCAAATGCTCGACCGTCCCAAAAGAACTCTTCTGCCCAACCAATATTGATGAGTGCCATAGATTGCCGGGTTCCAAGATCTCCATGAATTCCTTCGGAATACTGATTTGGATCGGAGAATGCGCTTTCTGGCTGATGACACCCGGCGCAGGCCAGCGTATTGTCCCCACTTAAAATTTTATCATAGAAAAGATATCGTCCAAGTTCAACACCCTGCTTGGTTAACGGATTGTTGTCTGGGATATCCATAGGAGGAAATGTCGGAGGCAATGCTGCATAAGGAGTGGTATTTGAAAAATCATCAATTATGCTTCCTGGCGGGGCCGGTTCTGGCTCCGGAGGACATGGATTGCACGCGTCGAATAACATGGCGATCAAGCCAACTGCCAGAAATATTCCTATGATTCTTTTCAAACTCACTATACAAATCTACAATGCTCAAGGGGTAAACCCCACGTTAGAAACGAATTCCTCGTCAGTCAACGTCTTCAAAAAGGCTAATAAATCATCTTTTTGCTGACGGGTCAGATTCAGAGGTTTGATCTTCGGGTCTTTGTTGGAATGAATCTCGCCACCAGAATTGAAGAAATCTATGACCTGTTTCAGCTCAGGGATCGAGCCATCATGCATATAAGGCCCCGTAAGCTCAATGTTTCTCAAAGTTGGAGTTTTGAATTTTCCCCTGTCGTCTTCTGTGTAGCTTATGCGTTCCCGACCAAAATCGGCGTATTCCACATACAATCCGACGTTATGAAAGTCACCATCGCTGAGGTTAAACCCTGAGTGACAATTTCGGCACCCATTTTCCTGAAATACAGCTAGCCCTCTTTTTTCCTGAGTTGAGAATATGGCGGTATCGCCATGAATGAATTGATCGTATTTCGAGTTTCCGGAGATCATCGTGCGCATAAAAGAGGCGATCGCTCTCGTGATTACAAATGAATCTACCGGTCGATCGTACGCGATCTGAGATAGCTTTACGATCTCTTCGTCTTTTTCAAGGTCTTTGATTACCTCGAGAATGCTGTGATCCATTTCGTTCTTGTCGTGAATAGGTGCGAGCACTTGGAGTTCAAGCGAAGGAACACCACCATCCATAAAGAAATTTTCACCGTAGACCACATTTGCGAGAGTCATAGAATTTCGAATTCCCACACGATCTTCAAGTCCCACGGCTTTGGGTTTTTTGTCCGTAAAAGCTTGGTTTACCATATGACAAGAAGCGCAAGCAATGGTGTTGTCTTTGCTGAAACGAGTATCATAGAACAAACGTCGGCCAAGATCAATTCGGGCTTCAGTTAGTTGGTTGTCTTCAGGAAAATTGATTTCAGGAAATCCTTCGGGAAGGTCAAGAATTACGGGACGGTTGCTGGCCAGTTTTTTTTCAGAAGAGGAACAAGAAAAAACGAATAGAAGTAGACCTATGGAGATGAGCCATCTCACTGCAGGGAAATCGCGTCATTCACTAAAGTCATAAATCTTTCAGCCAATTCAGGATTACCCGCAGTGTGGGTTAGGAAGTCCACTTCTAGGTCGATTGTATCATCAGGGGAGCTGAGAAATTTAGCAACATCGATGTCAATTATCAGTTCTTGGGTTCCTTCGTATTCCAAGCTTATTTCTTTGGCGAAATTATGTTCTTGGAAGAGGAAATCATCTCCACAGTGAAAAGCAAATGGGTCGGCTAGATCGACAGGATCGCCTCCAGATAGATCCGTCTGACCGTCAAATTTCATGAAGATATAGCCGGTGTTCCAAAACCAAAACATACTCGCTCCAGCACCGACAGCGCTTAAGGGATGGTCGCTTTCGTAGTTGATTGGATCCACATCTTTGTTCCAAGCTTCGGGAACGCCAAGGCCAAAACGAAGAGCTGAATAATCACCTGGATCGATCGTCGCGGTGATCACTGGGTTTTCGGCAAAATCTACAATCTCAATATTACTAATGGGTGTTTCTAAACCTTCGGCATTAACCAGAGCAATCTCGGAAAAGTAAGCCTTAAAGGTAGATGCTCGAACATGATGTCCAAGGGCGTCTGTATACACTCCGCCTACTTCAAATGCCTCATTACCCCAATGCAAATTGAACTTTAGCTCGACCGTGCTGGCTGCAGGAACTGGGGGTTCATGGACGCAGCCAACGGCCAAACAAATACATATGAGGACACCTATTCTTTTCATTTATTGAATTGTGATCGAACCTGAAGCGTTATCCATAATAGCTGTAGCTAAACTTCCAGCGCCGTGAGTTCCATTCAACGTCCCACCAGACAAAGCTATGCCATTAAAGAATTGCTCAAAATCAATCGTGACCTCAATTGTGAGCACGTTGTTGACTATGTCTTGATGGACTTCAGCTTCGGCATTTCTGAGAAGCTCGTCTGTCGCGGCGTGAATCGAGAAAGCATCGAAAGAACCATCACCATCTTGATCACGTGTTCCTTCTATTCGGATAAACTTGTATCCTTCAGCGGGGTTCCAGCCCCAGTGCATTGTGGCATCATTTAGAGGTGAAGCCGCGACTGTAGGGTCTTCATGATTCACAATGGCGTTAAGCCCAATGCTGTATTCCATTTCGTGAACATGAGCAAAGCTCAGATCTCCAAGAGAAATTGCTCCTTCAATCCCTGCGTCGATCAGGACGGCTTGATTCTCAAGTGATTGAACATCTCCGCCATCTGAATGAAAAGCAATATCAGAGATAAAGAATCTGAAATCTTGAAACATTACGGGAGTCCCCGCAACGCTATATTCTTCGTTATAAGCGAAAGTATTTTCACCCCACATTGAAGTTATGTTTAGACGAACTTCGTTTGTCGGGGTGTCTATTTCTGGATCTGGATCTGTTTGCTTCTTGCAGGAAAACACGATCAATCCAAGTGCCACGACCGCTAATGTGATTTTCTTCATTTCAAAATTTTAAGAGTGTGCAATATAGACGCAGAAGTTTGCTTATATCGTACAATGTGGGCACAAAAAACCCCATTGATCACAGAATCCTTAGCGTATGTGCTTTAATTTCGGTTCTGATTCATGGAGATCACCAAATAGTAGTCACCACCAACACCCTGTTGTGTATAATCCTCAGCCTCATGGTCTTTAGAGCCTCAAACAATCTCCCATATTGCGAGTTCAGACGCCTGGAAAACCTTTTAGCTGCTACTAAAGGGTGAGCTTTCTGTAAACCAAACGATCACTTAAGTTGCTTACTATGCAACTCTAAGGGAACATGAAATCAATCATCACGGTGCTGCTTGCAACTCTTTCCATAGTTGTATATGCTTCAATTTCTAGTGTAAATATTTCTGAAGATTTTGATGAAGAAACTGGATCTGCCGATGGTATACTGGAACGTGCGGATGTCAACCGAGATACATTCCTCGATGCAGAGGATCTGATGATCGTATTGGCGTCAATGGGCTCGGTAGAGCATCTCGAAGCTGACATCAACAACGATGATATAGTTGATCAGCGCGATGCATTTTTAATTCTCCATCTTTATGTGACTCAGTGCGAAGGGTTCTAACCCTTTTCCCCATTTTTGAACGGTGAGCGATTCCTTCCGAAATTTTAAAGTCTATCGATCATCTGCCGGTTCTGGTAAAACTTGGACGCTGGTAAAGGAGTACCTCCGTCTCGCGCTTTCATCTGAGACTCCGGGTTACTTCAAACATATTCTCGCGATCACCTTTACTAATAAGGCCGCGGCGGAACTCAAGAGCCGAATCTTAGATGGTATGTACATGCTTGCCAAGGGAAAGCATGGTGCTGACTACGATGAAAGCCTTACAAATCTCATAGCTTCTGAATTAGGGATTGATCCCGAGCGACTTACCGCACGTGCTTCTCTAGCATGGACGGAGATGCTGCACAGCTACTCTGATTTTTCGGTTTCCACGATCGACAGCTTTGTCTACAAGCTGATTAGAGCATTTGCTTTTGACCTCAATTTGCAAAACGATTTCAAAGTCGAACTTGATCAAGTTCGGCTCAACGATGGCGCTATCGAAGCTCTGCTTGAATGGGTGGGAGTAGACAAGATCGCCACCAAGAAATTAAGCCGTTTTGCCGCCAACAATATTGAAGAGGGCAAGACATGGAAGATTCACAAATCCCTTATCGATCAGGCCTCATCAGCCAATGAGGAATCGGCGCAACCGTATTTGGACAAGCTCAATTCGTTCACAAGTGAAGAGCTATCCGACTTGAAAAGGAAGCTCGTTTCCAGTATTGAGAAATATGAGAACGAGGTCAAAAATTTAACCCAAAAGGCGCTTGACAATTTTCTTGGGGCGGGCTTGGTTCCCGAAGCATTTAGCCGAAGCAGTCTAACCAAGTATTACGATAAATTAATATCCGGCACCATCGTCGATCCCTCTGCAACTTTACCGGGGTTAGTCCGGGGCGAGCCGAATTTTTGGTGTCCAAAGTCTAAGCCAGAATGGCAAGACGTCGCGCGACAAAACGAGGCGATGGTTGCCGAGGATTTTGCCGCTGTTCACGCGTTGATTACATCTGATCATGCACAGATGTATAAAAGAAGAAAGGTAGTGCTCCGGCATTGGGAGGCGACAATGATTTTGAGCCTTCTGAAAAAGGCTTCCACCTTCTGGAAAGAAGAAAATGAAGTGGTGATGGTCGGAGATTTCAACCGAACAATCGCCGATATCATCAAGGATAATCCTGCGCCCTATGTTTATGAGAAGATAGGTGAATGGTACCACCATTTCCTTATCGATGAGTTTCAAGATACTTCCGTCATTCAATGGCAGAATTTCCTTCCGCTTATTGAAAATGCTCTAGCAAAAGGAAAGGAGAGCATGCTCGTGGGCGACAGCAAGCAGGCCATATACCGGTGGCGA
>Ga0206679_10001384_pt1 | contig 20007 bp, 18 predicted proteins | sample M110012015metaG_FD_155464 | JGI IMG/M metagenome (GOLD analysis project Ga0206679, IMG submission 155464) | Ammonia-oxidizing marine archaeal communities from Monterey Bay, California, United States - M1 100m 12015 | ecosystem: Environmental > Aquatic > Marine > Intertidal zone | place: USA... | reverse complement strand
ATTCTCGGAAGTTCTGTGAGACTTTTAGAATAGTTTAATGCACTTAAAAAACCTGGCTGAAGATACCTCATACATAAGGTTCTTTCCCAAAAAGTGGATAAATAATTTATAAAGGTTTGTGCTCCCAGGTTTAATGTCTGGCTCATGATACTTGTCCATTCCTTGAGGTGTTTTTTCCACGCATTTTTCTTAATAAACGAAGAGAAATTCAATCGATGAAATCGAATAAAGAAAATGGAATTGACCAAAGGCGTTATGAAAAACCCTATGGCAAATGCCTTTATACCAAATTCATTAACAAAAAAGAGGATCGCTAAAATGCCTAATAGCTCAGAGAAGAATGAAGCATATAGATATGATTTGTATTTCTCATTAGCGTATAATAGATGTCTTAAGCAAGAAACATATGCGGCCGGTATTCTACTCAGAATCACATAAAATGAAATTTCTGAAAAAACGATTAATTGATCATTTTTAATTTCAAAAAGATTACTAAAAACAGGAAGGGAAAACCAATAGATGACACTTAAAACAATAGTCAAAAGAACTATGGAGTGTACAAAAATGGCTATAAATTCTTGTGATATTGATGATTTGTCTTTGAATCTTGTAACTAGGATTTCACCTGCTCCTCCCGCTATAACACTAGCAATAATCGCAGGAACTATTTGAGCTGCTATGAATAAATCCACATGTGCCGAAATTCCTAAAAAGAATGCAAGAAGTACTTGCTTTAATAAACTACTTGACTTAAGTAGAAATTGTGCAATGAGAAGTATTCCCGTATATTTTATTTGTTTACTGGAACTTCCCATTTATTTTCGATAAAAAATTCAAATCGTTTAGTTGTTCTTCAAGGGGTTTTAGGTTTTCTTTTTCATCTTCAATAAACGCTTTGACCTGTTCAAAAACACCAGGTTTGAATTTTTCATCTATTGAGTAATCCAAATCTACTTTTTGTATTTCAATGGATCCAATTTGCTGCTCTTGAAGTATTTCAAGAGGGGATAGAATGAGCTTTCGCTTTGCTGTGTTGACCTCAACTCCCCATCTTCCGGACGACTCCCAGTTTGCATAATAACTAAAGATACAATTGGCATCTGTTATTCCCGCCCCACTATATATACTAGGCTTATGCCATTCGATATTTCCAGAGGTATAAGAGGACAATTCTTTCGGTTTACCAATTAAAGAAAATGCCAGATCAATGACATGTGTGGAATTGGCTAAAAACCAATTTCTCTTTAGTTCATCAGATTTCTTAAGTTTTTTAATGATGTGAGACCATTCAGTAAATTCAAATCGAGCAGACAAAGCTCCCCCATCTTTTTTGATTTCCTGTTTGGCATATAGCACCGACTTGTAAAATCTGCGATTATAAGCTATATATATATTACTATTATTTTTAGAGAGATTTCCGAGATTAATGATTTCTTTTTCGTTTATTCCTCCCGGTTTTTCAACCAATATATTTATTATTTTTTTATTTATTAATAAGGTAGCTACCTTAAATAATGCTTCTACTTGAACAGCAACTATGGCATAATCAGGCAATCTTTGAATTCTTTCAAGATATTTTTCAATACCACCTGAAATACATTCCTTTCCTGTTTTATCGGTAAATTCTTTGGCTTTTCCTTTTGAGTTTCCGACAACTGTGAATGAGACGTTCAGGGACTTTAAAACTTCGCAATATGCGATAGCCATATTTCCAGAACCAATAAGTACTATTTCTTTCATTATGTAATGGGTAGGCGTTTGTAATCTTCTCCTGAATTTTTAAATGCAAAATTCTTTAATGATTCTATGAATGATTTATGACACATTTTACTTGTATCAAGAGGAGTAAGGTTAGGTGATTTGCCATTTAAAATATCTTCAATAAGATATGTTGTCAATTCACTTTGAAAAGGAGTCTTAATAGGCGTATCTGATAACCATTTTGAATTTTTAAACCTGCTAATGATCGCTCTTCCACCTTCTTCTATGTGGAATTTGTGTTGAGCACAGATTATTTCAATAGAGGTTGCTTTATTTTCACCCTTTAATGAGGATAAAAGCAGACTAGATTGTTTATCATAGTGCACCCATAGGTGACCCGTAAATTCAATATATCCAGGTCTCTTACTTGGCATGATTTCTTCCAGGTGATGATTCGAGATAGAAAGGGGAAGCTTATCCATCAAAAATGAAGCTAGGTCAATGAAGTGTAGGCCATTACATGCAAGACCCCAATCATTGCCCAATATATGTATATGAGAAATGGTTTCGTTTGATTTTTTCAACTCTCTTTTAAGCTCCTGATAATATGGATACATCCTTCGAGGATGATTTACAAATACCTGTATTTCTTTTCCTTTTAGGACCTCTTCCAATGTTTTAAACTCTTCAATTGACTGAAAAACGACCTTTTCTAAGATTAAAACCTTGACTTCTACCTTGCTTAAGAGCTCTATTATTATTTCTATTCGATGATTTGAATTCGTGCTGATGATTATAGCTTCATATTGTCCGTGGAGGTCTTGAATGCTTTCGTGGTACTTGATTTGAAGCTCAGAATCAATTTCCTCATTTCTTTTCTTTGACAATAATGTTGCGGCCTGATTAGGCTCTACCACATCAATGTCAATATTGTATTCCTGCACTTTTAAAACACCTTGTATGTGTCTACTGCCAATTTGACCTGCACCTATTATTCCTATTTTCATAAACAGGTTAGCCCTCCGTCTACCATAATATTTTGACCGGTAATATATTTTGAATTTTCGCTTAATAAAAAACTGACTATGGGGCTTATATCATCGGGATGACCCATTCTTCCCATAGGTACCTTTTGAATATATTTACTTACAAAATCTTTTTCTTGATTATCATATATCCCACCGGGAGATATGGTATTCACTCTTATCTGATCTTTTCCGAATTTCGCGGCCAGGTAATTCGTGAGACTGTTTATGCCTCCTTTAACCATGTTGTATACACCTGGTGGATTCATTTTGGTATTCTTATACAAGGAAAAATCATTTCCAACGGAACCATAAATAGAAGAAATATTCACAATACTTCCTCCATTGTTTTTTTGTAAGTACGGCAATACCTTTTGGCAGCACAAATAATAGCTGGCCAGTTGAAAATGGAGCTGGTTTACTAAATTTTTCTCCTCAACATCAAAAAAATCAGCAGCAAATTCTTTTTTTCTAGGATATGCATTATTTACGAGTCCGTCTATTCTGCTATATTTCTCATAAATTTGATTAACAGTATCTTCTATTTCAGCTTCATTTGTAATGTCACATTTGTAGTGCTCACAAGAACTCGAAGAGGGGATTATATCGATATTAATCGGAATGTAATTCTCGTTAAGAAGGGTCTCTATTATAGATTTACCTATTAGGCCAGAACCACCTGTAACGAGAATGATCTTTTCTTTATTTGATTTCTTCATTAAGACAAATTTTCAATACTTCTACTGCATCACCTATTGAATTCATGGTATGCTCATTTTTATCAATACAATTCAAAAAATAACTCATTTGACGTTTTAGTAGTTCGGCTCGTTCTATTTTTTCAGAAAAAATAATTTTCCCTTTAGCCTCTGAAAATATTGAATATTTCAATAAATCTACTATCAGAACGTCATTATTTGTTATTATTTCGATAGATCTTCTGGGAGTTCTGCGATAATAATTTAATGAAACTGTGACGATTCCTTTTTCATATTCCAAAAAATAGTTAGCGTAATCTGGGGCCTTGATGCCAAGAGAGGATAAGTTTTTTTTGTGAGAAACTATATTGTTGGGACCTCCAATAAGGTGGAATATATAATCTAGCTCATGTATTAAATCAAGATCAACACCACCACCACTTTCTCTGTTAGCGCTATAATTTTCTAAATAATTGTATTCTGGCCTCCAGTCTGGAAGATAAGAGCCACAATAGGCATTTATTTCTATCCAATCTAATTTTGACAAATGCTCCTTTAAATATTTTATACAAGGGTGAAATCTTAGGTTACACGATATCAATGAAACCATATTCGAGGTATTGTAATGGTCCAAAATGTATTGAGCGTCTTTTATTGAATTTACAATCGGTTTTTCAATTAATATGGGAATGCCCATTGGTAATAGCTGTATGATGCTTTCTTTGTGTAATGAAGTTGGATTTGATACCACAGCAAAGGTGAGTTTTTCTTTAACTTCAGATAGAGCATGGATACTGATTACCCCATCCATCTCATTACTTTTTGATGATGAACGAAGAGCAAATACCTCTGCATCTGGCTTAAGTTCTTTTAGCGCAGCTATATGCTTTTTGGCGATAGATCCTAAACCAATGAATAGTACCCGCATCAAAATTGAAAAAGATTATTTTGAAGAACAGCCTCCATAAGCTTAAAATCCTCGGGTTCATCAATATCGAAACAAATGTGAGGCATTTCATAAATTAAAGACCTTTCAGTAACCATTTTGATATAATCTCCCTTCAAAAAGGCATTCGTTAAAATGTAAAAGGAGGCATTAAGCTCAAATACCTCAGGAGCTTGCTGTCGACCCGTAATATTGTCCTTCGTAATTACTTTTTTAAAATAACCATCTTCTTTCTTTTCAATCATATTGAAATAAGGGTTTTTCCTGGATTTACTTACAGAAAAAATATTCAATGCATTTTCATCTTTTTTCAGCCTATTTAGCGCCTCTAAAATATCATTCTGGTTTCTCAGGGGAGAGGTGACGTCCAAATCAATCACATAATCATATGTTTTACCGTAAAGTCTTTCTGCATTTAAAAGTACATTTCTAATGACATCAATTTTAGGAGTGTGGTCCATCGCGAGTGTTTTGTCTCGAATATTTGGAACCTCATATCCTTCATTTATAAGATGGGTTTTTATTTTTTGATCATCAGTACTGAAATACAAATCAAATTCTATAATTCCTTTAAGTTCATTAATAAAGCCTAGTGTATAATCAATGAGCGGTTTCCCATTTAATGACTTTAAATTTTTGCCAGGGATTCCTTTTGATCCTCCTCTAGCACAGACACTAATTAATATATTTGGATTCATTGATTAATTAAAGTTAACCTCCTCTTGTGCTCTTTTAAAATCTTCGTGACTGCCAATATCCAACCAATATCCTTTAAAAGGGAATGAAACAACTTTTTTCTTTTTTTGCATCATTAGATTAATGAAATCGGTGGCATTAAAAAAAGTATCCTTAGGCAAATATTTCAATATTTTCTTCTTTATCAAGTATGCGCCTCCATTTGCATAGTAGGTGTATGTCGGTTTTTCTTTCAGAGCGGATACGACACCATCAGAACTCTCAATTATTCCATATGGAACATCTACTTTCCATGGTATTGTCAAAACCGATATGTCCGCATCTTTAGATTTGAAATCAAGATAAAATTTCTCAAAATCAATAGCTGATATAAGGTCGCCGTTTAAGAGTAATACATATTCGCTACTGTAATTAATGTTTTGATGTAAAACTCCAATGGTTCCTAATGGTTTATCCTCTTCAATAAAATTAAAATTGAGCTCGTTTTCAAATGATGATAAGTGATTGATTACTTTTTCTTTTAGATAATTTACACTTACATGAAAATTGGTTACTCCATACTTTTGAAGCCTTTCAATACTGTAGTCAATAACCGCTTTATCATTTATCTTGAGTAATGGTTTTGGTGTATTTTTGGTTAATGGCCATAGCCTCGAACCTCTTCCCCCTGCCATGATTACTACATCTATTGGTAAATAGGATTTTTGAGTTCTAAAGTTAATGATGTCAATAATTTTGTTGGATTCATTGTCTAAAACCGGAATGATTTTAAAGTTTTTCTCTCTTAGAGCGATGAGTTCACTTAGATCGACTTCGTTTCGACGTGTGAATTTTGGATCAGAATGTATGATGTCTATGACTTTGGTCTCTAATGTGGCTCCATTTAGCATACCGCGACGAATATCTCCATCTGTTAAAGAGCCTTTAAGATTCCCTTCACCGTCAACTACGAATAATATGGCATCCATCGCTAATTTATTTAATAGAAACATAGCTTCTTTTATGTTCTTTGAAAGCTCTATTAAATGCCTGTTTACGGTTTTATTCATTACCTATTTTATTTAATAAATCAAGAGCCAGAGGGATTGAGTTTCCATTCCCAAATAGCTCTTCACAATTCTTATTCTCAAAATTACATGATATTTGTTGATCAATCCAATTCTGAATTGAATCAATATTCATATCACAGTGACTAATTATTTTATCAGATATTCTACCTTCCTGCCTTTTTCCAATATTTAAAATTGGGTTACCGAAATATGGTGCCTCAACAAAGGAACTGCTACTATTTCCAATAATTAGCTTAGCATACTTTAAATGACTATAAAACTCATCAGAACCAAGGTTTTTATGGATTGTGATATAAGGACTTGATTGTGAAGTTATGACTTGAACAATTTTCTCAAAACCTGGATCACTATTTGGATAGGTAATAACAACTCTTAGCTGTTGAGATACCAGATATTGTATTGTTTGATTCATGATTTCTGCAATGTTCTCACCCAGTTTTTGTGAAGGGTGAAAAGTCATTAATGCAAATGAATCTGAATGGGGTGGTGCATTTTTTCGTTTTTTAAAGTCAAGTAAATAATCCACAGAAAATGATCCGATGTTGTATATCTTATTCTTATCCATTATAGAGGGAACCTTCTTTAAATTTGCCAAGGCAATTTCATTAGTAACCAAATGTTGCTCTGAAAGATTTGAAATATTATATCGATAGGCGTCATCCCAAGACCCTTTGCTGATATTCCCACCACCATAGTGAATAATTGCTGTTTCAGAAAAATGAGCACCTAAGGCGCAGGCATACGCTTCAATTCGATCACCTGTAATAAATATGTAATCTGGATTTTCATTTGTGCACAGCTCATGAATATGCTGAACTATAAAATTGAATTCTTTTACACCGGGGCTTTGATTTTCTTTAAAAGCCGCTAATTGAATTAATTCACCAGAAAGCTTGTCTTTTTCAATGGCATGATTTGTACTCCCAAAGCTTTTAAGGAGATGACTACCTGAAATAATTAATTTATAGAAATGAGAGTCATTTTTATCCAATGCCATCAATAAAGGGCGTATAATCCCATATTCTGATCGCGAACCCGTAAAGAACAATATTTTCAAGATAATTGGTCTAATTTGATGACTCTATTTGATTCAATATCAACTGTTGCCTTTTTTCCAATAACTAGAGAAGTATTCAGACTTGAAATTCCATTTCCAGGTCTTTTAAAACAAATCATACTTTCATTAATAATTGCTCCTTTCGGTATATTTACTTTTGAAACAATACTTTTTCTAGCCATCAATCTTATTTTCTTTTCTTGATCTGAGAAGGTTTTCTCTTTCTGACCTAACATTTTTTCGACTCGTCTAATTGAAATGACCAACTGTTCAAATTCAGTTATAGTTGAGGAGGCCTTATGGTCGGGTCCTTCTGCATTACGATCAAACGTAACATGCTTCTCAACAACCTTAGCTCCCATGGCTACAGCTGCAACACAGGCTTCATTTCCTAGTGAATGGTCTGAATATCCAACGTTACAATTGAAGCGTTCTTTAAGGCTTTTAAGGTTGTTTAAATTGATTTGAGTATCCTTTGCGGGATAATTACTGACACAATGCAGAATTGTAATATTTTTTTTATCGAGGCTATTTAAAACGGATAATGACATGCTGATTTCTTCGAAGCTTGTCATACCTGTCGATAATAAAATGGGTTTATTTTGTTGCGCTATATATTCAATTAAATCTTTCGTTAAATTTTCACCAGAAGAAATTTTAAATATAGGAACATTGAGTACTTGATCAATGTAGGTTAAGCTATCAATGTCGAAGGCGGTGCATAAATACATTACGTTTTCATGTTCACACCATTCCTTTAGTTCTTTATGTTCTTCAAAACTAAGCTTATGGCGTTTAGCCATTTCCAGTGGCGTTTTACTGTTCTCATTTTCTTTTTGATAATCTGCTTTAAATGAGTCGTTAGAATATACATTTTCTGGAATAGCAAGCTGAAATTTAACGGCATCCACCCCAATTTTACTCAAATCACTCACCATAGATTTAGCAATGCTAATATTCCCATTATGATTGGGTCCAATCTCTGCGATGATAAATGTGCTATTCACTTTTTTCTTTTGCGGGTATTCCAAATACCTTTCTATTTGGTTCAATGGATTTGACGACGACTGCTCCAGCACCTACGATAACATTACGTCCGATTTGTACACCTGATATAATTCTTCCTCCCATGGCGACAAGAGATTCTTCCCCAATAATGGCATTAGCGCCAACACTAGCTGATGCTGAAATGAGTGTGTGACTTTCAATATGAGTATGATGACCAATACTTGAATTTAAGGCAAGAATTACATTGTTTTCAATCTTCGCCTTTGTATTAATGACCGTACCCGCATATATGGTAATACCTTCGCCTAATGAAGCTGTCTTTGAAATTGAGGTAAATGGATGAATCACATTAATAAAATCAAACCCTTGGCTTTTTAACTTGTCAAATACTTCTTTTCTTTTATTATTACTGCTATAACCACCAATTCCCATTGCTAATTTGAATGATGTATCTTTATTCATGTTTAATAATTCAGAATCGTTTCCTAAGACGGGATAACCACAAAATTCGCGCATCTCGATGTCTTGAGATGTGACTCCAATGATTTCATAATTATTTTGAGAACTAATAATATCAATTACTACTTCTGCTTGATTTCCACAACCAATTACTATAACTTTTTCAGGATTCACTTTATTTTTTTTGCTGGTATACCTACGTAGGTTGAATTTGCATTACAATCTGCATGAACAAAGCTGAGCGCGCCTATAATTACATTTTTCCCTATCGTAATCCCATGTTGTAAAACGGCATTCGTTCCTATAAAGCAATTTTCGCCAATTTTCGCACCGCCAATTTCCACACCTCCAGAATTTAAATTGTTGGTCATAACCCTTGGACAAATATATGTATGAGAACCAATCTCAACTCCCCTTGCCAAGATGGTGTCATAGCGTAGTATTACATTGTTATTTACAATTACATTTCCTGAAGAAGACACTTTTGAATCAACGTAGCAGTCTTCTCCAATAACAGTGTTGTTTCTTAACTCAATATAGTCCATGAGTCGTGTTCTTTTTTTAATCACAACACCTGATCTAAGGTGACAATAATTCCCAATCTCAACACCGTCCTCAATTGTAACATTTTCCTCTATAATGTTAAAGCTTCCCATTTTAACATTTTCTCCAATAATGGCTTTATTGCTGATATTATTTTGTGACATTTTATTTATCTGTTATGGCAACATAGTAGGTTGTAAAACTACATACAGTATTTTAAATAATTTACATTTTTAGGTATCTAAAACTATTTATTTGAAATTTCTATAACTACTCGGAATATTTACAATTCTGTCTTGTAGGAATTTCGCATTGGTTTGATGATCGCACAAACAATCTTTAAACATGGGTAAGGTATGCATTAATTGCCAAGATGGACGCGTCATTACATCGGAGGAATTAGAGGCCTCTAAAAATGAATTTCTTTGTTCTATTGATTCTAATTCTATACACATTAACCAAAAATTCACTTCCGAATTTTTGTTTTCCCATCTAAACTTAACACCTATAGAGTCAAAATAACTCTTGTAAGTTTGGGCGAGTTGGCGTTTATTAGAGAGAAATAGATCCATCTGTTCAATCTGCGCACACAATAAAGCAGCATTTAAATTGGGCATACGGTAATTAAATCCTAACTGGTCATGATGGAATTCATATGAATGGGGAACTTTAGCTGTAGTCGTAATGTGCTTAATTTCTTCTGCGTATTTCGAATTATTTGTTAAAATTGCACCACCTCCACCAGCTGTTATGATTTTGTTACCATTAAAGGAGATTACACCTATATCACCAAAGGTTCCTAGTGCTTTTCCTTTATATTTGCTTCCTAGCGCTTCTGCAGCATCCTCAATTACAGGAACACCCCATTTTCGACAAATTTTGCATATTTCTTCTATATCCACAGGGAAACCATAGGTATGCATTGGAATGCATGCAGCTATTTTATTTCCTGTTTTTTTGTTGAAGCATCGATTGTTTCTCATCTCTGCATTTAATTCAAGAAACGAATTGAGAGCAGATGGAGACATACCCATAGTTTCGATATCAACATCTATAAAAATAGCTTGGGCACCACAATATCTAATGGCATTCGCAGTAGCAACGAAAGTAAGGGATTGAGTCAGAACTTCATCTGTAGATTTCACACCCAAAATATGCAATGCAGTATGTAAGGCTGCGGTACCATTGACTAGGGCTATTGCTTTATCAATTTGACAATAATTGGCTAATTCTTCTTCAAATTTCGAAACATAAGAGCCTACGCTTGAAACGTATGTACTATCGATACAATCTAGTACATATTTTTTTTCATTTCCTCCAAAAAATGGTTCATGTAGGGGGATTTGACCTTTCTTTTGAGGAAAAGTTTTTTTTATAAATGATATAATGTCTTTAGAGTTCTTAATCTGACTTACATTTTTTCGTCTAAATATTTTCCTTTATCCAAATAATTCAATTCGGGTAGTAGCTTGATTAGCTCTTGTACAATTTCCTTTTTTGAAATTTCACCAACAGTAACCCATTCTTGGTATTTAATACGTAGTTCATTTAGATCTATATTATCACTATGATTGAGCTTGTTTTTTATGATCCCAATACCTTTATATTTGGTCATATCTAAAATTTCATCTTTCATGAAAAATTCTTCAAAATCTTTTTCTCCGGTGGTATCAGAATCGGTGAATAAGCAAGGCCATTTTCTTACTCGGATTAATTCCTGGACCTTTTTTCGTGCTTCTTCTTCATCAGCACAAAGGTAAGGTTCATAATCTAGTTCTTTTAAATATGCGATGGCTATGTCAGAGAAAGTAATTAAATGAAGCTTTTCTGAAAGCTTTGGAAAGAAAATATCTCTGTTTTCGCCATAGATAGCGGCTAGCATACACAACTGACCAGATTCTTCAGGACTCACAAAATATCTCTTGATATCTTTAGGAGCCACAATTGGTTGCCGTTTTTGAATTCTTTGGTTGAAGCCATATAACAAGGATCCGTCCGAAAATGCCACATTGGCAAATCGAGCTGTTGAAATAGGTATTTCAGAGCTTCTTTCCATTAAAGATTTCTCCATAATTCTTTTAGTACCTCCCATTAGGTTTACGGGATTTGTTGCCTTATCAGTTGATACACAAAAATATTTTTGGCTCTTATTTTTAATGGATTGGGTAATGCTTTTATCTGTGTTGAAAATATTGGTTTCAATCATCCTTAATAGGGTATAAGGATCTTTTTCACTTCGAACATGCTTGAGTGCCGTAAAATTCAGTACAAAATCGTACCCTTTACTGTTTCTCATAAAAGAGTCGAATATGTCACTTCCAATATCAAGTGTGAATGTTTTAAATTCACCCGTAATATATCCGAATGAGCTTCTCAAATCCCTGACAAGCTCAGTCATATTGTTTTCACTCAAGTCTACAATATGAAGCAACTTTGGGTTACGCTTAAAAATTTGCTTTACAACAGCTTGCCCAATGGATCCGGCCCCGCCAAGTATCAAGAAACTTGATTTGGAAACTCTCTCATTTAACTCAGATTCAATTTCACTTAAATCCGAATCGAAAAGGGCTTCGGTTCTGCCTATGAATTTTAATATATTCAAGATGATTTTAAAACTGTAGATTCATAATACCATTTGATGGTCTTTTCTAAACCCTCTTTCAATGAAAATTGAGGATTGTAATTCAATAATTTTCTCGCTTTATCGATAGATGCTAATGAATGAGGGATGTCACCTTTTCTAAATGGACCATAAATGGGCTCTATAGAGTCAATTTCTGGAATAAACTGTTGTAAATTCGATTTAATCTGAGCAAATAGCTCATTTAGCGTTGAGCTTTCACCATAAGCCACATTATAGACCTGATTTATTGCATTATCATTAGAGGTTGTAAGTGCTAAATAGTTTATTTGAAGAACATTGTCTATGTAGGTAAAGTCTCTTGAAAAAGATCCATCACCATTTATTGTAGGTGCATCTTTATTGATTAATAGGTCGGTAAATTTCGGAATTACTGCTGCATAAGCTCCTGCAGGATCTTGCTTTCTACCAAAGACATTAAAATACCTCAACCCTATACATTCAACACCATATGTTTTGGAAAAAACATCAGCATATAACTCTCCCACATATTTTGTAATGGCATATGGAGATAGAGGTTTCCCTATAATTTCTTCGATTTTAGGTAATGATTGAGAATCTCCATAAGTAGAGGAACTCGCAGCATAAACAAAACGTTTGATTCCCGCATCTCTGGTTGCTACAATCATGTTCAAATAACCATTTATATTGATATCATTTGTTGTGACAGGGTCAGCAATAGATCTTGGAACTGATCCCAGTGCTGCTAAATGAAGCACGGCATCTGCGTTTTGAACAGCTTTTTGACAATCGCTTAGATTTCTAATATCTCCTTCGATTAATTCAAATTTATTGTTTTTTAAACATTTCTCTATGTTCTCTCTTTTTCCCGTAATAAAATTATCAAGGCAAACGACTTCATGATTCATATTTAATAGGTGCTCACACATATTGGATCCAATGAATCCGGCCCCTCCAGTAACTAATATTTTTTTTAACATAAACTAAAAATATACGGCTTCGCCGAGCGTGAGTCACATTTGATTTTTGTGGTCACGTATTAAAATATATAATAATCATGCATCAAATTGAAATTTTTCGAATGCATGATTTTGGTACATGAACGATGAAGCGCTGCTCCATACTTTCAATTTCTACTATCAGTTTGTGTGTACGACCCTCATCTATAGAAGTTGCAATAATCCCTTGTAATGGACCGCGAATAACTTCTATCGCTTCTCCTTTTTTGAACTCTTGAAATTCTTGCTTTTGAATTTCAATATTTTCCTGGAGGAGTAATTTTAAATTATTTATCTCTTTTTGCCTCACAAGTGCAGGCTTACCCAAAAAGTGCAAAATGGAATGAAATCCAGGGACATCGTACAATAAATTCAATGATTTCTCATTGGTTTGGACAAAAAGTGTACTTGAAATCAATGGAACTTCGATTTTCTTTTTTCGGTCACTCCATTGTCTAATTGTTTTTTGCAATGGCAAATAGACATTTAAACCTTTTGAGTCAATCCTTTGAGCAACTTTTTCTTCTGCACGTGAACGTGTCTTTACTACGTACCAATTTAAGTTATTTTCCATTGCCATAAATCAAGTGCAAAAAATGCGCATCCAAACTGGAGATCAAAGTTAAGAATTTAAATATGTATATCGGCACATATATCGATAATTCAAATTAAATTTGCTAACATGTTTTACCTCACTAATCAGTCGCCTTTAAATACTAACAATTCAATATAATGAAGCATTTAAAAGATTCATATAAACACAAAGGGAAAAGAAAAATATTGATCACGAAACTGAAAGAAATGGGTATTGAGAACAAGTCTATACTAGAAGCATTTGATGCTGTCCCAAGGCATTATTTTTTAGATTTAGTATTTGATGCGCAAGCGTATCAAAATATGGCTTTTCAAATTGGTTCAGGTCAAACGATTTCTCATCCCTATACTGTCGCTTTTCAAACACAATTACTTGAACTTGAAAAAGGAATGAAGGTGCTAGAAATAGGCACTGGGTCTGGTTTTCAAACCTGTATTCTATGTAAACTTGGAGCCAAAGTATTTAGTATTGAACGGCATAAAGAATTACACAAGAAAGCAAGAGCAATGATTGATTATTTTAAGTTTTCAGCTCGTTTGTTTTTCGGAGATGGCTATAAGGGGAATAAGACATATGCGCCATACGATAGAATTTTGGTAACTTGTGGCGCTCCTGAAATACCATTGGAGTTACTAGCGCAGCTAAAAAATGGTGGAATTCTTGTGATACCGGTAGGTGATGGTAAAGAACAAAAAATGATGAAGCTTACAAAGGATTCAGAAGGTCAAATATTTGAGGAAGATTTTGGAACATTTAAATTTGTACCCATGCTTGAACGTAAAGTAAACTAGAAAAATGAAAATACTTATAATAGATGATGAAAAGGCCATAAGAAGAGCCTTACGTGAAATATTAGAATTTGAAGATTGCACTGTCGATGAGGCCGAAAATGGTAAAGAAGGATTAGAACAGCTTCAAAAGAATGAATACGACCTTATATTTTGTGATATAAAAATGCCAATAGTGGATGGATTGGATGTATTATCTAAAGCGATCAAACTAAATATTGAAACACCCATTATCATGATAAGTGGTCATGGAAATATAGAAACGGCTGTTCAGGCGATTAAAGATGGTGCATTTGATTTTATTGAAAAGCCTTTAGATTTAAACCGAATTTTAGTTACGCTTAGAAATGCAACTGATCGTAATAAACTTGTAGAAGAAACCAAAACGCTTAAAACAGTTGTTAAGAAATTTAAAGGAAGCTCAATTGTTGGAGAAACTGATGCCATTATGAATATCAAAGAAATGATTGAAAAGGTTGCCCCTTCTGATGCTAGAGTATTGGTGACTGGAGGGAATGGATCAGGTAAGGAATTGGTTGCAAGATCTTTACATGACAATTCAAATCGTAAGAAAATGCCTTTTATTGAGGTAAATTGTGCTGCGATACCTTCAGAGCTTATTGAAAGTGAGCTTTTTGGTCATGTTAAAGGTGCCTTTACATCCGCGGTTAAAGACAAAAAAGGAAAGTTTCAGTTGGCTAGTGGAGGAACTTTGTTTCTTGACGAAATCGGCGATATGTCGGCTAGTGCTCAAGCAAAAGTTCTTAGAGCTCTTCAAGAAAATGTCATTCAACGTGTGGGTAGTGAGAAGGATATTAAAGTTGATTGTCGTGTAATCGCAGCTACAAATAAAGATCTACGAAAAGAGATTGATGAAAGTAATTTTCGTGAGGATCTTTACCACAGACTTGCTGTTATATTAATTCATGTACCATCTCTGAATGATAGAATTGATGACGTCCCTCTACTTGCCAATCACTTTATTAAATTGATTTGTTCTGATCAAGGAGTTCCAACAAAGCGATTTGATGAAAAAGCGATTGAAGCATTGAAAAGAATAAACTGGACTGGTAACATTAGAGAGCTTAGAAATATTATTGAAAGATTGGTCATATTGTGTGGCCCAGTTATTTCCGAGAAAGACGTGGAGCTATACTCAAATTCAAACAAATAATTATGAATTTTAATCTCAAGTCCTTACTTCCTCATGGAGTCGCATTACTGATTTTTATTGTTTTCGCTTCAGTTTATTTTTCGCCATTATTTACCGGCTATAATTTAATTCAAAGTGATGTTAAGCAGTTTAAAGGAATGTCTAAAGAAATTGTTGATCATCGAGTGATGAATGAAACAGATCCATTATGGACAAATTCAATGTTTGGGGGAATGCCTGCTTACCAGATTTCTGTGCTTCATTCAAACAATTACATTAATACCATTGACCAAATAATAAAATTGGGTCTTCCACGACCTGCAGGCATATTGTTTATCGCTATGCTTGGATTTTATATACTTTTAATGTGTTTAAGGGTTAATCCGTGGCTTGCGATTGCTGGCGCGGTAGCTTTTGGATTTTCAACCATCAATATTTTATACATTGGAGCAGGTCACATGAGTAAAGTGAATGCTATAGCCTACATGGCTCCTGCTTTAGGTGGAATGATACTTGCATTTCGAGGCAAATGGTTACTTGGCAGTGCTGTTTTCGCACTGTTTTTATCTTTAAATCTGTCTGCAAATCACTTGCAGATGACCTATTATTTAATGTTTATTATGGCTTTTGTAGCCCTTGGTGAAATTTCTAGAATTACAATAGCAAAAAAAACCAAGTCATTACTTTTTCCTCTAGTGGGATTATTTATTGGTGTTTTAGTTGCTATTCTTCCATCAATGAGTAATATCATGACTACGCAAGAGTATAGTCAGTACTCGACACGAGGGGAAACTGAACTTACCATTGAGCCAGATGGAAAGAAGATGAAATCTTCTAAAAAAAGTGGATTGGAAACTGATTACATATTACAGTATAATTACGGAGAAGGAGAAATTCTTTCGACAATTATACCAAATGCCAGAGGAGAAAAAGGAGATTATTTAGTGAATGATGAGGAAATTATGGAGAATGTTTCCGATAGAGATTTCGCGAATGACAGGCAATTCTCAGATGATGAAAATTTCAAAAAACAGAATAGGTATTGGGGAGGGCAAATGGCCAGTGGAGGAGCATTTTATTTCGGTGTTGTCATTTTTGTATTATTTTTCTTAGGGGTCTTATTTATAAAGGATGCCTTGAAGTGGTCCTTAATAGCATTAGTCATTCTTGTAATGTCACTTGCATCCAATGATCCAGGAGGGATCAATGACTTTTTCATCCATAAATTTCCTATGTACAATAAGTTTAGAGATTCCAAAATGATTTTGGTCCTTCTTCAGATTATTTTCCCCTTAATGGCAATTCTTTTTATTGATGGTGTGTTTAAGCGAAGCATATCATTTCAGAAAAAGCAGAAGTTTTTTATTTCTGGAAGTTTTGTTTTACTTCTCTTTTCAATTCTTTATATATCTCCCAATGTTAGTGGAGATTTTATGTCAAAAGAAGAAAACAAGCAATTTTCAAAGATTATTGAGGAACAAAAGAGCCCAGAAGCTCAAACATATTTTAATAACCTAAAAACAGAAATTAAAGAGGCGCGTAAATTTATCTTTAAAAAGGATGTTGGAAGGGCTTTTCTATTTTCAATTTTAATTCTGGCTTTGGTTTATTTTATGATTCTTACAAAACCTTCAATTTGGATTGTTTCAGGAACAATGCTGTTTTTGGTTTCGACTGACAACATTGGTGTTTCATTGAGGTATTTAAATTCAGATGAGGATATCGATGATAAAAGGAGTGAAGGGCAGTATATTGCTGCATTATCTGCTCAAGAATATTTGAAAGAAAGTGAAGATATTCCTGTTTTGAATCAATATGAAAATGCAGTTCTTGCTCAAATCCCTCCGCAATTAGCAAATCCCTCGGATTTGAGTATTTTGAATAGGGAAAAGTCGAATATATCAGATTTTAGTAATAAAGTAAGTCAATTTAAGGATAAAATGGGTTCTTATTATTTATATGAAGATGTAAAGAGTGAGAAGACAAAAAAAATGCTTGCTGAATTTGCAACACTAAATCTAAATTCAGATTATAGAGTATTAAAGCTTGGCAATCCATTCAACGAAACACAAACAAGTTACTACCATAAAAGCATTGGAGGTTATCATGGAGCAAAATTAAAACGCTACCAAGAGATTGTTGATTTTTATATTCAAAGAGAACATGCATTAATTTCTCAAAATGCAGCTAATTTTGGATCCGCTGTATTCCAGTATACTCCTATATTAAACATGCTTAATACCAAGTATTGTGTATTGAATCCTAATCAAGAAGCATTGCTGAATCCTATGATTCAAGGGAACGCTTGGTATGTTTCGAATATCAAAACCGTGAATAGTACTGATGAAGAAATGCTCGCTCTTGGGGATTCTAGTATTAATTTAAGAACTACTGCAGTAATTAGTTCAGAATTTAAAAACATTAAGGCCTCAAAATCAGTTGATAGCTCGGCAAAAATAACTTTGACTAAATACGGTGTCAATACTTTACAATATTCAAGCAATAATAAATTTGCAAGCCCTGTAATATTTAGTGAAATATATTATCCTGAAGGTTGGAATTGTTATATCGATGGTAAGCAGGTAGCTGATTTCAGAGCCAATTATATATTGAGAGGAGTAATGGTGCCTGCAGGAAAACATAAAATAGAGTGGAAATTCGAACCAAAGTCAATGGAAACAGGATCTCTTGTTTCGGGAATAGGCTCTGTATTACTTATTTTAAGTTGTTTGACTGTGTTTTTTGTTGAGATAAAAGATAAATTGAAAACTTTAGATGAAACAGAAAGTTAAAATAGTTTTATTGGTTGGAACGAGACCGAATATTGTAAAGATTTCACAATTTAGGAAGGTATTTAGTCGATTTGAAAATCTCGAATTGAAAATCATTCATTCCAATCAACATTACAGTGAATCTGTTTCCAGTATATTTTTTACCCAATTTGGTATTGAGGCTGACGTTATACTACCTCATTTTAATGGACAGGCCTCAGCTCATATGGGGCATATTATACAACATTTAACCATGGAGTTGGTGAGTGATGTTCCTGATCTTTTGATTGTTGTTGGAGATGTAAATTCCACCTTAGCAGGAGCTATAGTTGGAAATAAACTAGGAATTAAATTAGCGCATTTGGAAAGTGGTTTAAGAAGCTATGATCGTCAAATGCCAGAAGAAATTAATAGGATAATAGTTGATGAGCTTTCCGATTACTTCTTCGTGACTGAACAAAGTGGATGGGATAATTTGAAAGAAGATGGGAAAGATATGAACAATGTCTTTTTTGTTGGAAATACTATGATTGATTCTTTGAAAGCTTTTAGCAAGGAGATTCAGAGCAAAAAATTCTCCTTTACTTATAATGAGGATAGGCCATACCTCGCGATGACCCTCCATCGCCCATCAAATGTTGACAATAAGGAAGGTTTGCTAAAGATTTTATCCTTATTAAAGCATTGCTCGGAGCATTTTCAGGTTATTTTTCCAATGCATCCTAGAACGAAAAAGAACATTGACAATTTTAATTTGATAAAAGACTTTGAAGCTGTAAAGGGTGTCGTTTATACCGATCCTTTAGATTATTTTACTTTTCAAAAGTTGATTGCATGCGCTGATGGTGTAATAACCGATTCAGGAGGTATTCAGGAAGAAACTACTTTTATCGGAATTCCATGTGTTACATTAAGAGAAAACACTGAAAGACCTATTACTATTGATATTGGAACCAATGAGTTGATGGATTTTGACCCTCCAAAAATCTTGAATAAACTAAAAGAATTAGGAAGTAAACCAAATCAAGTTCCACCTCTTTGGGATGGTAATGCGACTCAACGGATAGCTGAAAAACTAAATGAAATTTATTCAGTCTGATGTATACCATGGTTGTAGATGGGGAATACCCGAGTGACATCAGGGTAAGAAAAGAGGCAGAGTCATTAAGCTTAAGTGGTATAGAAATACAAGTCGTCACTAGATGGAAAAGAGGGCAGGAGCGCGAAGAAAAAATAAATGGAGTAAAGGTTTGTCGATTGGGGCGAAACTATTCTTTTCGAAGAAAAGGCATTAATGACGTGTTAAGTTCAATATTGTTTTTTGATTTTCTTTTTTATTTTCAGTTGAAATCTTTTTCGAGGACAAATGAATTGGGTTCAATTGTTCATGTTCATGATTTACCATTGTTACGCACCATCCGCTATTTGTTTCCTAAAAAGTATCTTATTTTGGATATGCACGAAAATTATCCTGAAATGCTACTGGCTCTCAAGTTGACTCCAAAGTCACTTATGAAAAGAATGAAAGATCGATTATTTTTCTCAACAAAAAGATGGAAGCGTCATGAGAAATATGCAATTCATTTACCAAATCATATTATTGCAGTAGTTGCCGAGATGAAAGAAAAAATCATTAGGGAATATAACATTCATTCAGATAAGATATCAGTCATTTCTAATTATGAGAAACTTGATTTTCAAACTGTAAAGGATGAAGATGACTTTGTATTCAATAAAGATGTATTCTATCTCACCTATGTGGGAGGGATTAGTCCTGTGCGCGGACTTGAGCTTGGTATTGACTCTATTTCAGCTTTGTCATCATCTGAATATGATGTTCAAATGATTATTATTGGCTCTGGCAACCCTTCGTATATTGAAAGCTTGAAAATGCTGG
>Ga0206679_10001381_pt1 | contig 20017 bp, 20 predicted proteins | sample M110012015metaG_FD_155464 | JGI IMG/M metagenome (GOLD analysis project Ga0206679, IMG submission 155464) | Ammonia-oxidizing marine archaeal communities from Monterey Bay, California, United States - M1 100m 12015 | ecosystem: Environmental > Aquatic > Marine > Intertidal zone | place: USA... | reverse complement strand
TCACCTTAAAGAGCAGATAAAATATATAAGGTTGCTCAACCAGTTCAACCACTGTTCCGTCCGGATCGTAAAAAGCGATGATGCTGCTTGATGAATCATCACCGGAACAACATGGAGTGATGGGGGAAAGAAATTCAACGCCCTGCGCCTTAAGAGCCGCAACGTCGCCCTCGATGTCCGTGGTTGAATAGGCTGTCCTGTGGATGCCCAGGTGGTTCACGGGTGCCGGGTAGGCACGCTCCGGATCAAAAGGGGCTAGCCATTGCACGAGTTCCAGCACTGATCCATCAACATCGTGGGTGACGCGATTTCCCTTGATCGTGAATGGCTGTTCAAAACCCATGGCTTTGGCAACCTCTGCTGGCTCTGTCGTTGGCAGTGTTTCCGTCACTTCATAGCCAAACATCTGGTACCAGGCGTTCGAACGTTCAAGGTCGCTGACATTGATATTCACATGGCCAAGACTGGTGATGTGGGTGGTGTCTGTTTCGATGTCCTCGCCGTCTACTTCGAGCAATTCATAGAAAGTGCCGTCCAGGTCTTTAAAGATCGCGAACAGTGTCCCGTCGGTTCTTTGAGTTGGCGCTGAAAGGAACTCAACGCCCAGTGACTTCATGTATTGGTAGTCTGCAGTGATGTTGGTGGTGTGCATTGCGGCCCGTGCCATGCCCAGATGGTTCACCTGGGCGTAAGGTGCTTCAACGTTTCTTGGAATGGTGAACTCAATCAAGTCTATGACGCCGCCCCAGAATCCGCCGGCGCCGATGAGTTCGCCGTGTAGCAGGTATCCTCCGGCGTGGTCCCCTTTTGAACCGTCATAGTCAGTGGGTGTTTCTACGCCAATGGCACGTGCCATCGCCTGGGTGTTGGTGTCGGGGAAGCCTGAAACCGTCTCAAACCCAAGCTTTCCATAAAACTCGCGAGCCTCAACAAAATTGCTGACGTTGGTGTTGAAGTGCACTCGCGCCAGAACATTAAGTTCTATATTGGCGCGTTGTTTAACTCGGATGTTGGTGGCTGTTGGTGGTGGAGAGGTAACATCAACGCTGATTGTATTGTTTTCAACAAGGTCGACGTTGAATTCAGCATGCCCGTCGATAAGTTTGTCTGTAATCGAGATGGTTTTGCCATTCACACTAACGGTGACGTTAGTGTTGGGCAGGGCAGAGATAATCAGCCGACCTTCACCAGAGGTGCCGGTAAAAGAAGTTTCAGTGTTAGATTCTTTGCCCGAGTGGTCACCCAGGTAACGGGTAAAGTCGATTTCTTTGGCGGCAACGGGTGAGCAGACCAATGCCATGAGCAGGATCCACCTGCGCAGGCTAAACATTTTTAGCGGCCTCATCGGCGACGTCACACCACTTTGATCGTTGCGTGATAAGTACCAGGCAAAGAACGGAAAGCACGCTGTGAATAATCATTCCAGCCTGTTGATCACCTGCCAGGTTAAGAGATATTGATAACCCGGTATGAAAAGTGAACAGAACAGCCAACGCGAAGGTGACCACCGGCAGGTTCGTTCGGTATGGCCAGGCCCATAAGGACATGCTGGCAATAGCGAGTACTGCAAACCCATAGTGCATGGACCACTGGTTGCCTGAGCCTGCCGCAGTGAAGCCTTCCGGGCCTGTGATCAGTGAAACGGAGGCGAGCGCTTCAAAAAAAAAGGATAGTATCAGGACAACATTGAATAGAATTTTCATAAGGTGTTTCCTTTAGTTGATTTTTACGACAACAGTGCTACAGAAATAATCATGCAGGCAACGTCGCTGTTTACCAAAAATAGAGATCAGGTCCAGCGCCGGTATCCGAATCAGGAATGGCATGATGCCAACAAACAACAGTGGGAAAAACAGCGCGCGAACGGCGATCAGTTTCCAAAAAGGAGGGGGTAGAAATTCGGATGTGCCGTCTGGTTGTGGCTGCCGAGTAATGATCGCGATGCCAACGATTTTTTTACCCAGGGTTTGCCCGCTTTGCCACAGTGTGTAGCCGTTGAGTGCCAGGTAGCTGCCTATCGCGATTGCCAGGATATGGACTGTCCACCACCGGTCGATAAAATCATCGGCCTGTTCTATCACGTCAAAGATCATCACCAGGAAAATCGTCACGCCCGGAACCAGTATGGCATCGAAGCCGGTTGCCAGGAGTCGGCGCCAGCGACTGGCAAGAAACAGATTGGACTGAGTGAAATCAGTCATTAGGGGCCACCACCTGGAAAACCAGGAATGCGTTACCGCCGCGCTGATTGCTGATGTATCGATATCCCGAACTCACCATTACCTGGTCATCTGCAATCATGGGGCCATGAGTGTCGAAAGGCCCCCCTTTGACGGTGAGGTCATTGACTGACTCATAGGTTTTCCAGCTGTCATGCGACCACAATAATTCACCGTCAGTGGCGTTGATGACTTCAAGATAGCCATCCATGCTTGCGGTGATCACGATGTCATTGGTCGCGGTAATCGCACTGGATAGTCCGTACATGCATTGTTCATCGTCGCAGCGGGAATCCCTTGAGAACTGCCACCGCTGCTCTCCTGACTCGATATCGAGTGCATAGAGCCCGGGGGCTGGTGTGCCAGGTGATGGGTAATTCATCGCTGACCTGTCGTTAATCGGCACGAAGACAGTGCCAGTTGATTCGTTAACCGCAAGCCCCCAGAGCACACCGCCAATGATGCCGCCCCGGGCCAGTTTCCGGCTCCACAGAAGCTCGCCGGTGTCCGGGTTCATCGCATGCACGTCTCCAGATTTTTGTCCGGCAAGCAGGATATCTTTGCCATCCGGGGTGTGGGCCAGCAATGTTGGCGCACCGAAATCGACATCAGGGCCGGTTGGTTGTGCGCAGTTAGGGTGATTAAGCGAAACCGTGCACGCTGCATTGAAAGCATCGTTAGCCGTAAATTGCTTCACCCACTGAACCTCGCCGGATGCTGCATCAACGGCAAATATGGCATCGCTCGTATCAGAGGTTGGGTGGCTATAGTTCTGGCCTGTGCCGAAGAACAGCCAGTTTCGTTTGCTGTCATAAGTAGGAGCGCCCCAGACAGGTGCGCCGCTGGGACCGCATTCGTCAACGAAACCAAAGTGGCTCCCTGAGACCTTCGCTGCTTCTTCAATGGTTGGCAGGTACCATTTCTTTTCCCCGGTATTGATATCAAAAGCGGCCATACCACCGCTGGTGGTACAGTAACCGTAGAAAGGGTTTACGGCCAGTCCGACCTCCAATGATGAGATCGGTACGAAGACGGTATCGTTTGTTACAAGCGGTGTACCCGAGTAAAGCGGAACAATATGGTCCTGCAGTGTGATATGCCAGACCAGTTGGCCGGTTTGCGCGTCAACAGCGTAAACCCCAGAGAATCGGTCCGCGAATACCAGTATGGGCTGATCCTTTGTTTTGGCCCGACGGATGTTTCCGGGAATGATGGCGCTGGTGATAAGGCCGTCATGTTCATACACCCAGCGTTCACAGCCGGTTTCACGTTCCAGTGCGAGAAGGCCATGATTGCTGTCGCCGATAAATATCGAGTCTTTGGTCACCAGGGGAAAGGACCGTGGTGTTTCGTGTGCGAGGCCATAGGCCCATTTTAGTTCCAGGTTTGCGGCATTTTCCGCATTAAGAGACGAGGCAGGTTGATAACGGGTGTTGCGATGGTCTATGCCCCAGCTGTTGCTGTAGAAGGAGGTAAGGTCCGCATTGATCGGCGTGTTTAGACATTCAGCCAGGGCGGCGCAGGAGGTCAGACAGAGTACTAAAACAAGGTGACGGGAAAATTGTAAACCGACGTGTCGGTTGACGACTTCAATCCGCCCCTGATGCTGACCCTTCATGCTGATATCTTTTGCTCTTGTAGGCGCAGCATCCTAGCATTTGAAACGGCTCAGTACTCTTCGAATGCGGTGGAATATATCGGCGAATTATCGACGATTAAGCGCGCGAATCCTGGACTACAGAGGTTTTGAAGAGGTTTCTGATGTTGCCCGGGGCAGTGCCAATTGAGAGAGACTCCTTAATAAGTACAATCACTTGATGGGTTATCCTTGGTATGAAAGGAAGCCTCCGGCATTAGAGCCGAATTGGACGAGACGAAAGTATAGACGGTATAGAAGGTACAGAAGGTATAATAGTGCAGGTCATTCAATGCGCGGGAATTCCCGAGCCGAAAGACACGTCACTGCCTTATCGCGCTGTTGATGTTTCAGGGTTTAAGCTGGATGTTTAGATAGCGTTTTTCTTCCCACCATTGTGATTTGGCTCCGGCTAATCTCAGGTGCCAGTTTCCGTCATGAAAGTTAGTGATTTTTCCTTCGACCTACCCGAGCACCTGATCGCAAAACATCCGGCTGAGCAGCGTTCCGGCAGTCGACTGCTGCACCTGGATGCCGTGACCGGCAAAGTAGCACATCTGCAATTTACCGACCTGCCTGGACTACTGAATCCCGACGACCTAATGGTGTTTAACAACACCCGGGTGATTCCAGCGCGATTTTTTGGCGAGAAAGAAACCGGTGGCAAGGTGGAATTATTGCTCGAGCGGATCGTTTCGAAGACGGAGGCTATGGCACAGATCAGGGTCAGTAAATCTCCCAAAGCGGGTTCAACAATTCACCTGGAGGGTGGCGCTAGCATCACGGTGATGGGGAAAGAAGGCTCTTTTTATCGGGTTCGCTTTCCGGCACCCGGGGTGAGCGAAATTGCGACACAGTTTGGTCACATGCCACTGCCACCTTATATAGACCGTACGGATGAAGCATCCGACCAGCGTCGTTACCAGACCGTATACGCCCGACATGATGGTGCCGTGGCAGCCCCCACGGCAGGCCTGCACTTTGATGCAAAGGTGTTGGCTGACATTGCGGCGAAGAGGATCCGGAAAACTGAAGTAACGCTTCACGTCGGTGCAGGAACATTCCAGCCGGTACGTACCGAGAATGTTGAAGAACACCAGATGCATCGTGAGTTTCTGGATGTGTCCAGACCAGTGTGTGTGGCGGTAGAGGAATGCAGGAAACGCCAGGGCCGGGTTGTGGCGGTTGGCACCACCAGTGTTCGGTCGCTGGAATCAGCATCCAGTGGCGGGTCGATTTTGCCATTTAAGGGCGATACGGAAATATTTATCTACCCGGGTTATGAGTTCCGTTCGGTAGACGCGATGGTGACTAACTTCCATTTATCAGGTTCAACTTTATTGATGTTGGTCAGTGCCTTTGCGGGAACTGACAACATCAAAAATGCTTACCAATGTGCGATTGAAGAATCTTACCGATTTTTCAGTTATGGTGACGCAATGTTAATTACGCGCTAACGGATTCATTAAGTGACATTGGAATTTCAGGTATCCCATACGGACGGTGAAGCGAGGAGAGGAACCCTGAGCTTTACCCGACAAGATGGAACTACACAGCAGGTCCAGACGCCCATCTTCATGCCCTGTGGTACCTACGGATCAGTAAAGGGCCTGTCACCGGTAGTTCTTGAAGAGGCAGGTGTTCAAATGCTGCTGGGCAATACTTTCCATCTGATGCTCAGGCCTGGCATGCAAGTGATGGAGTCTCACGGTGGGCTGCACGGCTTTATGGGATGGGATAAGCCGATTTTGACTGATTCAGGCGGGTTTCAGGTGTTTAGTCTGGGAGACCTGCGCAAGATATCAGAGCAAGGGGTTAAATTTCGTTCACCGGTCAATGGCGATGAGATCTTCCTGTCACCAGAAATATCCATGGGAATACAACGCTCGCTCAATTCAGACGTGGTGATGTGTTTCGATGAATGCACGCCCTTTCCCGCAACTAAAGATGAAGTTGTTGAGTCCATGAGCCTGTCGATGCGCTGGGCTGCCAGAAGCAAGGAGGGGTTTGGTGATAACCCCAATAGCCTGTTTGGCATTATCCAGGGGGGAGTTTATCAAGACCTCAGGGATGAATCGCTTGGTAAGCTCAGTGATATTGGATTTGATGGCTATGCCATCGGCGGTTTATCCGTGGGTGAGCCCAAAGAGGACATGATGCGAGTCATCAGACACATAGCGCCCAGAATGCCGGTAGATAAGCCGCGTTACCTCATGGGCGTAGGCACGCCACAGGATCTCGTGGAAAGTGTGTACAGGGGGGTGGATATGATGGACTGCGTGATGCCAACCCGAAATGCCAGGAACGGGCACCTTTTCACCTCTCAAGGGGTGGTACGAATCAGGAATTCTCCCCATAAGGCCGATACAGGCCCGGTTGACCCAGGCTGTGATTGCTACACCTGTCGGAATTTTTCCCGGGCCTATCTGCATCATTTGGACAAGTGTGGTGAGATCCTTGGCGCCGAATTGAACTCTATCCATAACGTTCATTACTACCTTCACGTGATGAACGGGCTGCAGGCAGCGATCGAAAAAGGCTCCCTCGATGATCATATAGGTGGGATATATGAAGAATGGGGACTGCCTCGAGCGTTAACGGGCGACATATCTTGCGACTAATATTTGCTGATTGGGTAGTTAATCAGCGACAATAGCGCGCTTCACCATTGCCACTCAAATTTGACCCCGTTAGGGGGGGCTTTTTTTATGATCGATTTTCTTATTCCGAATGCTATGGCTGCGGATGGCGGGGCCTCTGGCCCGATTCCTGGTCTGGACCTTTTCATTATCGTTGCTTTTGCGCTGGTGTTTTACCTCATCGTCTGGCGTCCTCAGAGTAAACGGGCCAAAGAACACCGAGAACTCATTGCTGATCTTGTCAAAGGAGATGAGATTATTACCAATGGTGGCCTTGTCGGTCGAATTACCAAGGTCGAAGAACAGTTCATCATTTTTGAAGCAGCGGATAATGTTGAGTTGCGACTCCAGAAAAGTGCCGTGACGCAGGCCCTGCCAAAAGGCACGATCAAGAATATCTAACGGTTTTCGTTCACACATAACTAATGGCGCAGTATTTTGATTAATCGATACCCCCTGTGGAAGAACCTTCTGGTGCTTGTTGTTGTGAGCCTCGGTGTGGTTTATGCCCTGCCCAATATATATCCACCCGATTTTGCGGTTCAGATCTCAACCGAAAGTGCAGACGGCACTTTTACGGAACACGCGCTCAATACGGCGACCGCGCGCCTTGAAAAAGACTCAGTTGAGTATTTCGGTGCCGAGATGCAGGAAAACGGTGGGCTAATCCGTTTCCGTAATGACGAGTCACAGCTTCGGGCCCGAGATCTTATCCAATTGGCATTGCATGACCTGCCCGACGAATATGTGGTGGCACTGAACTCTGCGCCCACCACGCCCCAGTGGCTTGTCGGTATTGGTGGTGAGCCGATGAAGTATGGGCTGGACCTGCGAGGCGGCGTTCACTTCCTGATGGAGGTCGATACGGTATCGGCCGTTGGAGAGCGTATAGAAGGGCTTGAGCAGGACATCAAACGGACATTTCGAGCAAGAGATGATCGTATTCGCTACACCGGTTTTACTTCACCGGTCACCGGTGCGCTGCAAATTTCTTTCTCTGATGAAGAAACGCGTGATCGCGGCGAACGTAAACTTAAAGATCGATATCCCCAGTACCTGATAGTAGCAAGCCCGGCAGCGCCCGAACTGACACTGACTGTGGACGATGCCTCTATCCGCGAGATGGAAGACTTTGCCGTTCAGCAGAATCTGCAGGCGATACGTAACAGAGTAAATGAGTTGGGTGTTGCAGAGCCGCTTGTCCAGCGAATGGGCCGCGACCGGATTGTGGTGGATCTACCCGGTGTCCAGGACACCGCGCGTGCAAAGAATATATTGGGCAAGGTTGCCACGCTGGAATTCAGGATGGAAGCGCTGTCAGATGCATCTCGCTCCTCCACTCAGAAATTTGATTACGAAGGTTATTCTGCGGATATTGAGAAGGATATCATTCTGCGGGGTGACAGGGTGCTTGACGCGAACGTTGGGTTTGATCCGGATTCCGGATTGCCCCAGGTCAATATTCGGCTTGACGGAGATGGCGGAGAGTTGATGCACCGGTCTACCCGTCATAATGTTGGCCGCCGCATGGCCGTGATTTTTATTGAAACCAAGACCCGTGACCGTAAGGTCATCGAAGATGGCATTGAAGTGCTGAAACCGGAGCCCTATGTTGTACGCAGGGTTGTCAGCCTTGCAACGGTCCAGTCCGCGCTCGGTGTTAACTTCCGCATAACGGGGCTGCAGGCCGGAGAAGCCCGCGAGCTGTCGCTCCTGTTACGTGCGGGTGCGCTGGCAGCCGACATGTTTATTGCGGAAGAGCGCACGGTAGGTGCAAGCCTTGGTGCAGAGAATATTAAACTTGGCGCTTTTTCAGTCTCGGTTGGCCTTGGTCTGGTGGTGCTATTCATGCTGGTGTACTACAAATCTTTCGGGCTGGCGGCGAATCTTGCACTGACTGCCAACCTGGTACTGCTGGTAGCCGTGATGTCCAGTTTGTCGGCAACGCTAACGCTGCCGGGTATTGCCGGGATTGTTCTGACTGTCGGTATGGCGGTCGATGCAAACGTGTTGATCTTTTCCAGGATCAAGGAAGAGCTTAAGAAAGGGATGCCGTCGCAACAGGCGATCAATGCCGGGTTTGAACGGGCTTTTGTCACAATTCTTGATGCGAACCTGACGACGCTCATCGTTGCCGTAATTCTTTACAGTATTGGCACCGGATCCGTAAAAGGTTTCGCGGTCACACTGTCCATCGGTATTTTGACGTCAATGTTTACAGCGATCCTGGGTACGCGGGCCATTGTTAACCTGATGTATGGCGGTCGCAAGATAGAGAGGTTGGTAATCTGATGGATATTGAATTTGATTTCATGGGTTACCGCAAGATTGCGGCACGTATATCTATTGGGGTTGTGTTGCTGTCGATCGTTTCACTTGCCGTTAATCAGGTTGAGTGGGGCCTAGACTTCACCGGCGGCTCACTGGTTGAGGTGGCCTACGAAAACCCTGTGGATCCCGAAACGATCCGTGGTCATTTAACCGAAGCGGGATACACAGGGCATGTGGTTCAGTATTTTGGCTCAGACCGCGACATTCTTGTCAGGATTCCACCACAGAAACACATTGATTCGAAGGAAAATGCTCGTCTTGCCGACCGGGTGCTCGAATCGCTTAAGGAATCCAGCGGCCAGAATATAGAACTGCGCCGTTCAGAGTTTGTTGGTCCGGCGGTCGGTGAGGAACTCACCAACCAGGGCGGTATTGGTTTGATGACGGCCCTTGGTGTCGTTCTGCTTTATGTGGCTTTTCGATTCCAGTTGAAGTTTGCCATCGGCGCAGTCGTCGCGCTATTCCACGACGTGATGATTACATTAGGGATTTTCTCGATTGCCCGCTGGGACTTCGATTTAACCGTTCTGGCAGCACTGCTGGCGGTGATTGGGTACTCGCTGAATGACACTATTGTTGTCTCTGACCGGATACGGGAAAATTTTCGGATGATGCGGCGGGCTAAACCGCTGGAAGTGATCAATACGTCATTAAACCAGACGCTCGGTCGCACATTGGTGACATCTTTTACAACGCTGGTCGTACTGATTACGCTTCTGGTGTTGGGCGGTGAGCTGATCAGCGGTTTCGCGATTGGGCTGATTATTGGTGTGTTAGTGGGTACTTACTCATCGATCTACGTTGCAAGTAACATGTTGATTGTGTTGGGTATTTCCCAGGAAGACCTTGCGATACCTGAGAAAGAGGGTGTCGACGACCCGGACCTGATGGCCGGACGCTAGCTGCCACCGCTGGCCGGACGCTAGCTGCCACCGCGTCTGCCACCGCGTCTGCCACCGCGTCTAAAGATGTTTTCGAACGACTGAACTGATCGCCTTAAAACACCTTGGCGATCCGGCGACGATGTTGCCGTTTTTCATAAAGTTGGCGCCACCTTCGAAATCTCCAACCAGCCCGCCGGCTTCGGTAACCAGCAACACTCCGGCGGCCATATCCCAGCGTCCCAGCCCCCTCAAATAGAGACCATCCAGACGCCCCGTGGCAATGTAAGCCAGATCGAGTGCGGCACTTCCGGATTGCCGCGTAAAACTTTTGGCCTCGAGGAGATGTCGTTGGACCTCGGTTTCGCTCTCCAGGTGCAGGTGCCGGTCGCGACCGCCGGTTGCGATCAAGGCGCCGTCAAGGGATTCGAGCGAGCTGACACGGATACGTTTCCCGTTGAGGGTAGCGCCCTGGCCTCGGCTGGCGACGAATTCTTCCTGGCGAATGGGGTCTACCACGACTCCATGTTCGATCTTGCCCTTGTGCAAGCAAGCAATAGCGACGCAAAAATGGGGTAATTGCCTGGTAAAATTCATCGTACCGTCGAGGGGGTCGATGACCCATTCATACTCGAGATCCTCTTCGGTTGAGGAGCCAGACTCTTCCCCAGTGAATTTGTGGTCTGGGTATTTCTCTCGCAGGGTCTCGATGGCGATATATTCTGCTTCCCTGTCGATGTTGGTCACAAAGTCGTTGTGCCCTTTTGTTGAGATATCAATCAGGTCCGGACGATCAAAGCCGCGCACGATCTGTTGCGCGGCAAGTCGAGCTGCGCGAAGTGCAATGTTGGCCATTGGTTGCATGATGGGTCCGGGCGAGTAAATGCGGTCGCGCATTCTAACAGAAACCCTGTAATATTCACGGTCTTGTTGATACCCCTTTTTTTATTTTTGTAAGTAAAGCCTCTATGACTTCAGCAAATCTGTTCCCCGGTGTGAAAGTAATTCTGGTTGAAACGAGCCATCCGGGAAATATTGGTGCGTCCGCTCGTGCGATGAAGAACATGGGGCTCACCGAACTTGTCCTGGTGAATCCGCTGGACTTTCCAAATATGAAAGCCGTGTTTCGTTCTGCCAGTGCGGGAGATGTTGTTCGTGGCGCCCAGGTGGTGGAAACGGTTGAGGAAGCCATAGCTGACTGCCAGCTTGTTATTGGCACGTCTGCGAGGGAGCGTCGGATACCCTGGCCACTACTTTCCCCAAGAGAATGCGGTGAGAAAGTGGTCACCGCATTTGAGGGTCAGCAAAAAGTAGGGCTGTTATTTGGGCGTGAGTCTCGTGGCCTGAAAAACGAAGAACTGCAGCAATGCCAGTTCCATGTAAACATTCCTACGGGTGAAGCCTATAGTTCGCTCAATCTTGCGATGGCGGTGCAGGTTATCTGTTATGAGGTGTTGCAGGCGAAGCATGCTGGAAACAATGATTCCGGGCGCAGCAACCAGGAATGGGATTTACCCTTTGCGGATTCTGCTGCGGTAGAGTATTTCTATGACCACCTTGAAGCCACATTAATCCAGGTTGGCTTTCACGACCCGGAGAACCCCCGCCAGCTGATGACTCGCCTTAGGCGTCTTTTTAACAGGGTCCGGATTGATCGGATGGAAGTTAACATCCTTCGAGGATTTCTTACTGCAATCAATAAGTTAGGGAAACCCGGCGAGCCCCAGAAGCCCCAGAAGCCCCAGAAGCCCCAGGGAAAGGGCTAGAGCCACCCGATCTAAGCAATATCAATATCAGTCTAAGCAACCTTTGGCATTTCTCCAATACCCGACTAGAATGGTCGGGTATATAGTTGACTGAAATAGTCAGGTATTGCATACTGCGCGGCCTTTACAGGCAGTGATTGAAGACCCTGGGGATTTGGAAATAGCGCCCGCAGCGTTATTGAAATGGGGCTGCGGAGATTGCGGAGATATTACGGCGACGGCGACACAGAGGGATATTAGATGAGACTCACAGCAAAAGGCAGGTATGCAGTCACCGCGATGCTTGATCTGGCTGTACACCGGAATGCCGGGCCGATCAGCCTTGCAGATATTTCACGTCGGCAGGGAATTAGCCTGTCCTATCTGGAACAATTGTTCGCCAAGCTCCGGAAGCACAATCTGGTTAACAGTGTCAGGGGTCCGGGTGGTGGTTATCAACTGGAACGTGATCCTGGGCGCATTTTCGTGGCAGAAATTATCGATTCAGTTGATGAAAACGTAGATGCAACTAAATGTTCCGGGCGGGCAGATTGCCAGCACGGCGAAATGTGTCTTTCTCATCAGCTTTGGTCTGACCTGAGCAGCGAGATCCATCATTTTCTGGCAGGTATCGATCTAGCTAGTATTCTCGCGAAAAGAAAGGTTAAGCAGATTGCGGCAAGGCAGGACGCTATTGAAGACGAGTTTGTACGTTTGCCCCTGGTTGCGGATTTGTAATTGGGCATATTAGAAATTGAGTTACGGGAACGAGATGAAATCACCTATTTATTTTGATTATGCAGCAACAACGCCGGTAGATCCGCGAGTTGCACAAAAAATGAGCGAATGCCTTCTTGCGGAAGGTAAGTTTGGTAATCCTGCGAGCCGGTCGCATAAGTTCGGGTGGGAAGCAGAAGAGGCGGTAGAGATTGCACGGCGGCATATGGCTGATCTTTTAAACTGTGATCCGCGCGAGATCGTATGGACATCGGGAGCAACCGAATCGGATAACCTTGCGATCAAGGGGGTTGCCCAGTTCTACAAGAGCAAAGGCAAGCATATTGTTACTTCCAAGATTGAACACAAGGCTGTGCTGGATAGCTGCCGTCATTTGGAACGGGAAGGCTTCGAGGTCACTTACCTGGAGCCCGATACCGAAGGGATTATTTCTCCAGAGAGTGTCGCCGCAGCGATCCGTGAAGACACAACGATTGTTAGCATCATGCACGTAAACAATGAGATTGGTGTGGTTAACGACATTGCAGCGATTGGTGAAGTCACCCGTGCCGCAAAGGTTTTCTTTCATGTGGACGCTGCACAAAGTGCCGGCAAGATGGATATTGACCTGGGTGAACTCAAGGTTGACCTCATGTCATTTTCTGCGCACAAGATTTATGGCCCCAAAGGGGTAGGCGCACTGTTCGTTCGCAGGAAGCCACGCGTGCGGCTTGAAGCCCAGATGCACGGTGGTGGTCACGAAAGAGGGATGCGTTCAGGTACCCTCGCGACCCATCAGTTGGTTGGTATGGGTGAAGCGTTCCGGATCGCAAAAGAAGAGATGCATGAGGAAGGTGAGCGAATACTGGCTTTGCGGGAGCGTCTGTGGGACGGCTTTAATGGAATGGAAGAAGTGTATCTCTCCGGACATATAGATCATCATGTTCCTGGCATCATTAACATCAGCTTCAATTTCGTGGAAGGTGAATCACTGATCATGTCTCTACCAGACATCGCGTTATCTTCCGGGTCCGCTTGTACATCTGCGAGTCTGGAGCCTTCCTATGTGCTCCGGGCGCTTGGTCTGAACGATGAACTAGCACACAGTTCGCTGCGGTTTTCTATCGGCCGTTTTACGACTGAGGAAGACGTTGATCAGGCGATCAGCAGTGTCAGGGCAGCCGTAGAAAAACTCAGAGAGTTGTCACCGCTCTGGGATATGTACAAGGACGGTGTGGATATGGAAAAAATCGAGTGGGCGGCACACTAATTAATATTGTTGAATGGAATCGGTCTGGATTCTATTCATCTTAGGAGAGAAAGCGAGATGGCATACAGCGACAAAGTACTGGACCACTACGAGAACCCGCGTAACGTCGGGAAAATGGACGCCGAAAGTGGAGAGGTAGGTACAGGTATGGTCGGTGCCCCAGCCTGTGGTGACGTGATGCGTTTGCAGATCAAGGTTGGCGAAGACGGCGTGATCCAGGATGCTAAATTCAAGACGTATGGCTGTGGTAGCGCTATTGCGTCCAGTTCGCTGCTAACCGAATGGGTTAAGGGGCGAACGTTGGACGAGGCAGAAGGCATCAAGAATACAGAGATTGCTGAAGAGTTGGCGCTGCCCCCTGTGAAAATACATTGTTCGGTGCTGGCAGAAGATGCCATAAAGGCGGCTATTCAGGACTATCGATCAAAACATGTCGGTGACGAAGAGTCATCGGTGGCAGCGGCAGGATAAGAATATGGGTGTCAGCCTGACAGAAAAGGCGGCGGAACACGTCGTTGGCTATCTGGCCTCAAGAGGCAAGGGTGTTGGGATTCGGGTCGCTGTGAAGACCACCGGATGCTCGGGCTTGATGTATGTCATGGAGCCGGTCGATGAAATTTTGCCGGAAGACCTCAGGTTCTCTTCGCAGGGCGTTGACGTGTTTGTGGACCCAAAGTCACTGGTGTACATCGATGGCACGCAAATGGACTATGTGAAGCAGGGGCTTAATGAAGGGTTTGAATTTAAGAATCCAAACGTCCAGGGCGAATGCGGCTGTGGTGAGAGTTTCACCGTCTAACTTGAAGGGTCTGGTGTGAAGCCAGACGTCCTTACTATTCGTGGATTTCAACAAAAACTATTTCGAGATATTCGGTCTGCCGGTTGATTACGCCGTGGATCAGGACCTTCTTGACGACCGTTTTCTGGACTTGCAGAAACAAGTTCATCCGGATCGTTTCGCCGCGGGAACAGATCAGGAGAAGCGGTTGGCCATGCAATGGGCGACCCTGGTCAATACAGCGAATGAAACGCTCCGGGCACCCTTGCCACGCGCGATTTATATATTGGGGCTGCGGGGAGTAGAACTGGAACATAACCCGACTTTGCCACCAGCGTTCCTGATGGATCAGATTGATCTCAGGGAGCAACTCGAATCTATTGAAGAAGGTGAGGGTAATCTCGAAGAACTAGATTCGTTTCGTCAAAAAATGCAGCAGGCGATTAACGAGGTGCAGGCAAAATTTAAAGCAGCATTGGATGAGGACACTGATAAGGCAGAGCGGTTGGTGTATGAACTCCAGTTCCTGTCTAAGTTAATGGTTTCAGCGAATCGTCTTGAAGAAAAGTTGTTGGATTATTAGAGCGTCACTGAAGAAAAGTAATTGAGATATAGATGGCACTATTACAAATCACAGAACCCGGCCAGGCGGTCGACCCTCACCAGCGTAAACGAGCTGCGGGAATAGACCTGGGTACGACTAACTCGCTAATAGCGAGTGTTCGCGCGGGTGTTGCTGAAACACTTGCCGATGAGCAGGGCAGGCATATGTTGCCTTCAGTCGTCCGTTATACGTCCAGCGGAATAATCGTTGGTGATGAAGCATTGACTGAAGCTGTGAATGATTCCATGAACACCATCGTGTCGGTAAAAAGGCTAATGGGCCGCGGCATTAAAGATGTAGCGACACTCGGTGACCAGCTTCCTTACCGGTTTTCTGCTTCTGAAGGTGGAATGCCGCGAATAGAAACTGTCAGCGGAAATGTGACTCCGGTTGAGGTTTCTGCAGAAATCCTTCGTACCCTGGTAGATCGAGCGAGCGCTACGCTGGCGGGCGACCTGGATGGCATTGTTATTACAGTGCCAGCCTATTTTGATGATGCCCAAAGGCAGGCGACGAAAGATGCGGCGCAGCTCGCCGGTGTCAATGTATTGAGATTACTGAATGAACCCACTGCTGCTGCGATAGCCTATGGCCTCGATTCTGGTAATGAAGGCGTGGTTGCTATCTACGACCTGGGCGGAGGTACTTTTGATATCTCGTTGCTCAGGCTCCGTAAGGGGGTCTTCGAAGTGCTGGCAACTGGCGGGGATTCGGCGCTCGGCGGTGATGATTTCGACAGGGCGATAGCCGCTTGGATAGTTGAGCAGTCCGGCTATGCGAAACCGCTGGCAAGCGAACAGTTACGTGGATTGTTGATGGCGTCCAGATCAATCAAGGAAAGCCTCACTGATAACGCCAAGGTCGACATAGATTTTGATCGTGATGGTGTGCGGTTCAAGGGAACACTGGATCGAGCCACTTTCGATGATCTAGTGGCGCCGCTGGTTGATGCGTCTATCAAAGCATGCTTGCGAGCCGTAAGGGATGCTGGGATTGAGCTCGGTGAGATTCATAATGTTGTCCTGGTGGGTGGCTCCACACGGGTCCCTCAGGTCATCGATAAGGTCGCGGAGTATTTCGGTAAAACGCCGCTCAATAACATGGATCCCGACAAAGTGGTTGCCGTCGGTGCAGCGGTCCAGGCGAATGTTCTGGTTGGCAATAAGCACGATGACGAGATGCTGCTGCTGGATGTATTGCCACTTTCTCTGGGTCTGGAGACGGTAGGCGGTCTGGCAGAAAAGGTGATTTCGCGAAATACAGCGATACCGGCTGTGCGGGCTCAGGAATTCACGACCTACAAAGATGGCCAGACTGCGATGCTCATCCATGTCCTGCAGGGTGAGCGCGAGTTGGTAACGGACTGTCGATCGTTGGCGCGATTTGAACTAACCGGCATTCCTCCGATGGTGGCCGGTGCGGCGAAAATCGAAGTGATGTTTAACGTTGATGCCGATGGCCTGCTTTCTGTTTCTGCCCGCGAAACCAGTACAGGCACTCAAGCCGGTGTAGAGGTTAAGCCCTCCTATGGTCTGACTGATGGAGAAATCACGGCGATGTTACAAGCATCCTTTGAGCATGCTACCGAAGATGCGAACTGGAGGTCGTTGTTGGAGGCGAGAGTTGAGTCTGGCCGGGTGATTGAAGCGCTCGGCAACGCACTGGCGGAAGATGGTGCGGCGCTGTTAATGGAAAGCGATAGCCAGGCGTTGCAACAGGCGATCGAGGAGCTTGGCCGTGTCTCGGAAGGTGAAGATCACCTGGCGATCAGTGAAGGAACAGAATTATTGGGTCGAGCAAGCGAGGAGTTCGCATCTTTGAGAATGGATGCGGCGGTCCGCAAGGCGCTTGCCGGCAAGAATATTGCAGAAGTCGATATTGCAGAAGTCGATAAAGAGATTTAACCAGGAAGTTACTATGCCCCAACTAATATTCCTACCACACGAAGGACGTTGCCCTGAAGGAGCAGTGATAGATGCCAGCAAAGGTGACAACCTGATAGAAGTGGCGATGGAAAACGGTATTGATATCGAGCATGCCTGCGAGATGGCATGCGCCTGCACTACCTGTCATGTGGTTGTCCGTGAAGGCTTCGATTCGCTGGAAGAATCCGACGAGTTGGAAGACGACCTGCTGGATAAAGCCTGGGGTTTGGAACCTGATTCGAGATTGTCATGTCAGGTGCTGGTTGGTGATGAAGATCTGGTGATTGAGATACCTAAGTACACCATCAACCAGGTGTCGGAAAACAACTAAAGAGGGGAACTCGATGAAATGGACCGATGTCAATGACATAGCGATTGAATTGGTTGATGCGCACCCGGAGGTGGATCCGCTCGGTGTCCGGTTTACCGATCTGCGGGAATGGGTGATGGGGTTGTCTGGGTTTGACGATGACCCTGAACATTGCGGTGAAAAAATTCTTGAGGCCATACAAATGGCCTGGCTCGATGAATTGGATTAAGCGTAATGGATTAACGGTAAAGCGAGCCAGGGTCCGGCGATCGGGGGCTGCCAGTAAAAGCTACGTTTTACCTGTCACAGGCGTATAATGCGCCGAAAAATTTAACCTAACTTTATGGAGTAGTAACATGGCGATGGAGAGAACATTCTCAATCATCAAACCTGATGCGGTTGCAAAGGATGTCATTGGCGAGATCGTTTGCCGTTTTGAAAAAGCAGGGCTGCGTATTGTCGCGTCACGCATGGAGCACCTGACAGTTGATAAAGCGAAGGGTTTTTATGCAGAACATGATGGCAAAGGATTCTTTCAGGATCTGGTCAATTACATGAGTTCCGGGCCGGTGGTTGTGCAGGTACTGGAAGGGGAAGGTGCAATAGCGCTGAACCGTCAGCTGATGGGTGCGACTAACCCGGCAGATGCTGATGCAGGAACCATTCGGGCAGACTTTGCTGAATCAATTGAGGCGAACGCGGTCCATGGGTCGGATTCGCCAGGGTCAGCTGCGCGTGAAATCAGCTATTTCTTTGAACCAGACCAGCTTTGTAATCGATAACCAGCGTTGAAATAAACGATGAGTGAACAGCCTCGCCAAGATGCTAACTACCTGGCTTACACCCAGGAAGACTGGCGTGCGCTGCTCCTGGACCTTGGCGAGAAGCCGTTTCACGTCGGGCAGATCATGAAATGGATCCATCATCGGTTCGTCAGTGATTTTGCCGAGATGACTGATATCAGCAAATCATTACGAGAGTATCTGGCGCTAAATGGCAATGTGGCTGAGCCAGAGGTCCACGAAGAGTTTGTTTCTAACGACGGCACACGCAAGTGGTTAATCAAAGCTGCTTCCGGAAGCCTGTTTGAGACGGTCTTCATACCGGAGGACGCGCGAGGTACTTTGTGCGTTTCCTCACAGGTTGGTTGCGCCCTGGATTGCAGTTTTTGTTCCACTGGAAAACAGGGTTTCAACAGTAATCTGACGACAGCGGAAATCATTGGTCAGCTTCGGATCGCGTTGCGAAGGCTTGCGGAAGTTTACCCAGACCGAAGCCGAACCGTGACCAATGTAGTGATGATGGGAATGGGCGAACCACTGCTGAATTTTGACAATGTCCTGCCTGCGGTTGAGCTTATGATGGACGATCTTGGTTACGGCATTTCGAAACGCAAGGTGACAGTGTCTACGGCGGGTGTGGTCCCGGGGATCGAGCGAATGATCGAGACGACCGATGCATCCCTGGCAATCTCCCTGCATGCGCCTAATGATGAACTCAGGGATCAGCTTGTACCGATTAACCGGAAGTATCCGATCGCAACATTGCTTGAAGTCTGCACCCGTTATGCGAAGAACCTGGGTAATAAGAGAACGATCACCGTAGAGTACACGGTGATCGATGGTATTAACGACCAACCAGGGCATGCCAGGCAACTCTCTTACCTGCTGGCGGGGTTTCCGTGTAAGATCAATTTGATTCCATTCAATCCATTTGCTGGTACAGGGTACAAGCGACCTTCCATGATGGCAGTCAGAAAATTCCAGGAAAGATTGGTCAGCGACGGTTATTCAGTAACAGTCCGGACAACCCGTGGAGATGATATTAACGCCGCGTGCGGCCAGCTCGTGGGTCAGGTTGCTGATAAGACCCGGCGGCAGGAAAAATACAAAAAAATAGCAGCGGGTGAAATAGCATGATACGAATTGTGCTGCTGTTGTTGGCACTGTTGGTGTCGTCTTGCCAGTCTATGAAGACACCTAGCGGTGAAACTACCGGAAATGGAAATGTAGAGCTGGTGCAAAGACACCTGGACCTGGCGATAGGTTACCTTCGAAATCGCGACTATCAGCGGGCTAAGGAAAAGCTGGTCAAGGCGCTGGACATAGAGCCCAAGAATGCGAATGCACATGCGACCTATGGATTGGTGTTCCAGTTGGAGGGTGAAACCGATCTCGCTGAGGCGTATTTCAAACAGGCTGTCAGGTATGATTCCCAATCTGCACAGATACGAAACAGCTATGGTGCATTCCTGTTCTCCGAGAAACGTTTTCATGAGGCGGTAGACCAACTGTCAAAAGCCAGTGAGGACCGATTTTATCCAAATCGTCCCATGGTCTTTGAAAACCTTGGGGTAGCCTACGACCGTATCGGTGACCCTGAAGAGGCTGAACATGCGTTTGTTCGAGCAACCCAGTTAAACCCCCAGCAGCCGCGCGCGTTGATTGAACTGGGAGAGATCCGGTTTGGCGAGCGGAATTATATCGAGTCCAGGGATTACTATAAACGTTATTCCCAGGTGGGACCTTCGACGGCGAAGTCCCTGTGGCTTTGTGTCAGGCTCGGCAGAATTTTCCAAGATAACAACGAGGAAGCGAGCTGTAGTGAGGCCCTTGAAGGGTTATTTCCGGGCAGTGATGAGTATCAGCAATACAAAGAGTCAACATAGATGTCGGTTGATGAACCCCTGGAGCAGGAATCGCCTACAACAGTAAAACGGCCCTCTGAGTTGCTGGTCGAAGCGCGACAGCGATTGGGTCTTTCGCAAAAAGAAGTTGCCGACAAACTGTATCTCACAACATCCTTCATCCAATACATCGATGCCGGTGAGTTCAGCAACTTGCCGAAACCGGCTTTTATCAAGGGTTATCTGAGAAGCTACGCGCGCGTGGTTGATTTGTCCGGCGACGAAATCGTTGCCCTGTACGATGCAGAACTGCAGATTACAGAACCAACCCCGGTA
>Ga0206679_10001378_pt1 | contig 20042 bp, 14 predicted proteins | sample M110012015metaG_FD_155464 | JGI IMG/M metagenome (GOLD analysis project Ga0206679, IMG submission 155464) | Ammonia-oxidizing marine archaeal communities from Monterey Bay, California, United States - M1 100m 12015 | ecosystem: Environmental > Aquatic > Marine > Intertidal zone | place: USA... | reverse complement strand
TCGGCATTGCTCGGATAACCGCACTGGCTATGGCGGGCCAACGCAGGCTACGTCCATATTGTTGATGCTAGATCGGGATGAAATACCCAGCGAGTTCTAGAAATACCAACTCGCCGGGTATGCTCTAACTGGCGGGCTAGTCCATGATTTTGATAAGTAGCTCATCGGAATGTTCGAGAATGTCGCGGGTTGCGTCCATGAGTTCGTCGCTAAGGATTTTATTGACAGCGTTATATTTCTTTCCGAAGTCCGTATAGTCCTTAAATCCACAAGACATATAGTGTCCTAAATCTGATCCCCAGGCGTGGTGATACAGATTACACTCACCAAAAGCACGACTGATCACATCAAACAGTTGATCAGCTCTTGCCTGGCGGTCGGCTAAACTCAGGTAAGGGCCAAAGCGCCAGGTCATCTAGGCAACTCGGTCCGGAGAAGCCTTTAAATTTCGTTGCTGAACCTCAAGTATGTTGTCGTCGTGGGTGGCAAAATTCTGCGCGCCAGTGCCAGTCCCAGCCCCAGCGGCTTCGGCTTTCTTCATAATGGCTCCGAATTGATCGAAGTCATTAAAGTAGCAGAACGAATAAAAAGCTCGTTGAGAACCGTATTCGTGTTTGTAAAGACCGCAGTTATTGAAGCCAAGGGCTTCCTGGGCCTTCTGGTAGGTAACGAGTTCAGCCTCAAGCGTGTCAGGGTCCTGGCCGTAGGCAATCTCATAAATAGAATGCAGGCCATAATGATTACTATCTACCGCGGCTTCCTCATGATGATTAGCCCGGCTTTGCTAGCCCCAACTCAAGACTGCGAATACTGCAAGCAACTTAATAAGCTTCATTTTGCATCTCCTTTGGGTGTTATGACTTTGAAGTTAACCTGGCTCGCTTATTCACTCAAGGATGGTTCGATTTTGGTTAGTAATGTTATAGATACAAGGAGTGAAGCCATGGTTTCAGGAGCATCTTAGTGTCAGCCTGCATCCTTGTTCGAGTGCTGCATGCTGGGCATCAGAGACAAATTAACAGGCCTAATCCGAAACTTTCCCATGTAATATTAGAGAAGAAACTGGTTGGATAATTGGTCTGACCAGTTTACCATAAGGTGTCCCAGTGATGAGCAACGAGTAATGCAAGAGACTTGGCGATGGTTTGGTCCGGCTGATACCGTGACCCCACAACAAATACGCCAGGCTGGTGCCAGTGGCGTCGTCACTGCGCTTGATCATATTAAAACGGGGGATATCTGGCCGCATGAAGAAATCAAAGCCCGGCAAACATTGCTGGCTCAGCATGGGCTGGAATGGACTGTAGTAGAAAGTGTGCCTGTTCATCAGGATATAAAACTCAGAGAGGGTCATTATCAGACTTATATCAACAACTATCGACAAAGCCTGATTAACCTTGGAGAGTTGGGGATAAAACGAATTTGCTATAACTTTATGCCCGTCGTCGACTGGACCCGCACAAACCTGAACTTCGAACTTGAAAATTCATCTAGTGCCCTGCGGTTTGAAATGTCAGATTTTATCGCCTACGACATCCATATTTTAGAGAGACCCGATGCTTCATCTGACTACAGTGAGTTCCAAGTCGGCAAAGCGGCAGAGCGTTATGCTGGTATGGGCGCTGAAGAAAAGATGCTTCTGGAATCGAACATTATAGCGGGTTTACCGGGCGGTGAAGGCTCGTACGACCGGCAGGGTATTACGGAGGCAATCGACGCATTCCGGGGGATCGGTACCGCCGGACTCAGGCGTAATCTGCTGTTATTCCTTGCAGATATCATGCCGGCAGCAGAGGAAGCCGGGGTGGCTCTCGCAATCCATCCTGACGACCCACCTTTCTCTCTTTTTGGATTGCCCAGAGTGGTTTCAACAGCCCAGGATGCCAGGACGATTATTGAGTCGATACCCAGTGCCAGTAACGGCTTGACACTGTGTGCCGGTTCCTATGGGGCAAGATCAGACAATGATCTTGTCGCCATGGTTAATGAATTCGGCCCCAGTATTCATTTTGTGCACCTTCGTAACATCCATCGGGAATCGGACGGCTCCTTTTATGAAACAGAGCATTTGGAAGGTGACAATGACATTGTCGGTATCATCAGTGCTTTGTTGAATGAGGAATCAGCTCGTCGGCTGAATAATAGTCCTCTGGCCGAGATTCCTATGCGCCCTGACCACGGACATGCCATTGGTGATGAGAAAAACGATCCTACTGTCCGCCCGGGGTACTCTTTTGCGGGTCGCCTCAAGGGTCTGGCTGAATTGCGTGGGGTTATCCATACTATAATGACATTGGCCCAGCGAGGTTAACCTAGACCGATGCTCCACCCTGATCGCCTGTTACCTTCTGATCCTACCACGCGTGATATTGCACGAAACTTATATGTACAGGTAAAAAATCTGCCGATTATCAGCCCGCATGGCCATACTGATCCCGCCTGGTTTGCCGATAACCAACCCTTCGGAAATCCAACTGACCTACTGATAACACCGGATCATTATATTTTTCGAATGCTGTTTAGCCAAGGTATTTCGCTGCAACAACTGGGTATTCCGCCAGTGGGAAGGGAAGCTCAGACTAATACGGATCCGAAAGAAGTCTGGCAGGTTTTCGCTTCCCACTATCATCTCTTCAGGGGCACACCGTCACAACTCTGGCTGGATCATGTATTTGCGGAAATTTTTGATATACCGGATCAACTGAACGCGGACACGGCTAATGCTTACTACGACCGTATCGATGCGCTTTTGCAAACACAGGACTTTCTGCCGCGTCGTTTGTTTGAACGGTTCAACATTGAACTACTGGCAACGACTGAATCCCCCTTGGATGACCTTAAGCATCACAATGTAATATTAGAGAGTGACTGGACGGGCCGAGTCATTACCACCTTCAGGCCGGATCCTGTATTGGATCCAGAATTCGAGGGTTTTAAGGCCAATTTATCGACTTTGGCCTCTATCACGGGAAAAGACACATCCTCCTATTCGCAATATCTGGAAGCATTAAGAGTTCGAAGGGCTTTCTTTAAAGCCCACGGTGCTACTGCATCTGATCATGGTCATCCGACGGCTGGTACTGCAGATCTTTCCAGGTCAGAATCCGAAGCGCTCTTTGAGAAGATTTTTAGAAGTGAATTCTCAGCAGCAGAGGCTGAATTATTTCGCCGCCAGATGCTGACTGAAATGGCCGCTATGAGCCTGGAAGATGGTTTGGTGATGCAGATTCACCCGGGATCCTATCGTAATCACAATAGCCAGCTCTTTGAAACATTTGGTCGGGATAAGGGAGCCGATATCCCCGTACAGACCGAGTACGTCAAAGCGCTCAAACCTTTGTTGGACCGATTCGGCAATGAACCAGATCTCTCGGTTATTCTATTCACCTTGGACGAAACGGCTTACAGCCGTGAGTTGGCACCATTAGCCGGGCACTATCCGATACTCAAACTAGGCCCAGCCTGGTGGTTTCATGACAGCCCTGAGGGTATGCGTCGAATACGGCAACAGACCATAGAAACTGCTGGGTTCTATAATACGGTTGGCTTCAATGACGATACACGCGCATTTCTTTCCATCCCTGCTCGGCACGATATGTCTCGACGAATTGACTGTGGTTTTCTCGCTGGACTGGTTGCCGAACATCGTATGGATGAACAAGAGGCCTGTCTGGTGGCTGAGCAGTTGGCTTACGGTCTTGTCAAACGCGCCTACAATCTCTAGTGCAAAGCCGACTGTCTGAAAGCAGCTTACAGCGACTCGACTTTGCTCGAAGGCCTATTTACTCCCGTCGCGATATCACGCCTGGTATCCTCCATATGGGCATTGGCGGGTTTCACCGCGCCCACCAGGCAGTCTACACCGAGGATATTTTGGATTCCGGCGATCATCGCTGGGGAATTATTGGCGCCAGCCTGCGTAGTACGACCATGCGAAGTCGGCTCGCACCGCAGGATTTTCTCTACACCCTCTGTACCAGGCATGCTGATCATAATGAGTACCGAGTGATTGGCGGAATAAAAGATGTGCTTACGCTATCGCAACATCAGCAACAACTCCTTGAGTTGATTGCATCACCCGAGATTAAAATCATCACGCTAACGATTACAGAGAAAGGTTACTGCCTGACATCAGGTGGAGAACTCGACGAAGCGCATCCTGATATTCAAAAAGATCTTGGTAATCCGTATTTCCCAATCTCCGCACCAGGACTGCTTGCCAGAGGCCTGCAGATGAGAATGGAGGCAGGTTCTGGCCCGATTAGCATCATTAGCTGCGATAACCTATCACGCAATGGTCGCAGTACACGCCAAGCCATCACCGGAGTCGCCGGTTTGTTCAGTGCTGAAAATGCGAGCTGGATAAGAGACTACGTGAGCTTTCCAGACACGATGGTGGATCGGATTGTGCCGGCGACCAGCGAATTAGACACCGCCGGCTTCGAGAGAGAAACTGGTATGGAGGATAGCGGCCTGGTGATATGCGAACCCTTTAGCCAATGGGTGATTGAAAACAATATCGCGGGTGAGAGACCGGAATGGGAGCGGGTCGGCGTGCAATTTGTAGATGACGTTGCAGTCTACGAAGAGATCAAATTGCGGTTACTCAATGCTAGCCACTCAGCGTTGGCTTATCTTGGCCTACTCGCAGGTTATGAGTTTATCCACGAGGTTATGGCAGATCCCTTATTAGCGCGATTCGCGGAATACCTGATGGAAAAAGAGATAAGTCCGTTGATTCAGCCGCCGATAGGGTTTGATCTAAAGCAATATACTCAAAGTATTCTCAAACGGTTTGCTAACCCTTCGATCCAATACCGCACAGCTCAGGTGGCAAATGATGGCTCGCTAAAACTGCAGCAACGTATCTATCCGATCCTCACTGAATATTTGCAAATGAGCGTTGGCGCGCCTGGCTTGGTATTAGTCGTTGCTGCGTGGCTGCATTGCCTGACCACACCAGCATACGCGTCTTTATTTAGCGATCCAGGCGGTGAATTCATCAGGAGTTACTCCGGAGACAATCTTCCCCAATCGCTGACTTCTGAATCAGAAACGCTGGGGATGATCTGGGAAGATGAGGTGTTTAAGGGGCAGGTCAGGGTGGTAGCGGAAGACCTCAAACAGCATAATATTTACACCATGCTGCAGCAAGTGATGCGGTCCGACTAAGCGCTATTAGCTCGCAAAGTGCTGGGCTGCAGCGGCTGTAGATGCTTCGAGGTGTTTCAACATGGCTTTTTTTGCTGCATCTGTATCTCTGTTTTCGAGTGCCTTGATGATCGCCTCGTGTTCGTCGAGGGCGGGATAAACGCCTTCCTCGATAATCAGGCGATGAAAACCCCGGCTTAGTCCGCTTTGACCGCGGAGAGCCCACAGCCACGAAACTGTCCTTGTAATAGGGGTATTTTCAGTGGCTTCTGCGATTAACTTGTGGAACTCACGGTCATATGATTCCACTTCCGAAGTCCCACTGGTTCGACGCATTTCATTGTATATATCTCGCAGCTGTTGCAACTGAGCATCGCTGATTCGTTCTGCCGCTAACGCGCAGGCTTCAGGTTCAATTAGTAAACGCATCTCTAGAATCTCAAACGGGCCGATCCCTTCGTCAGCCACCACGGCCGGATGCTGCTGGTTTTGGTCTGCTACATAGATACCCGAGCCGGTTTTGACTTCTATCAGTCCGGATACTTCAAGTGCAACCATCGCCTCGCGAATGGATGGCCGACTGACCTTGAGCATTTCTGCAAGATCTCGCTCCGATGGAAGTTTGTCGCCTGGGCTGACATCACCACTCAGAACAAGATCAGCAATGCGTCTTGCGACTCGAACGTAAAGACGTTCCTGATTATCTATTGGTTCAAGTTTAACCACGCCTATCTCTTTCCGACTATTAACATTCTACCACCCATCTTTAGCTGAGCCCAAAGACTTGCATAGGGCGCTTAAGTACCTACTTAAAGCCAGCCCAAGGCCACCCCAGTACTGTATAAGACACTCGAAACCACGACCACAACACACAGTATCATCGCGCTATTGTATACCAATGCGTTGTTGCCAGTGGGCATATCGCTACCAAGATAATCGCTCCGATTGTTTAATATCAACCAGCCGACATAGGCAATGGGTAGGAGTAGCCCGCAAAACGCTGAAGTCGGTAAAATAACGTAAGGCCCCATACTGGACCAAAGAAACACGCCCAGCACTGCAGGCGTGGGAATCAGGCATGCCATTCGATAGGCGGTTGAATCTTCATCGAGATTAAACATCTCCATGGCAACTGCGCCGCAGGTAAGCATGTGCATGACCAGCGACCCTGCAGCCATGCCAAGAACGCCCAATGGAAAGATGAGTCGACCAACCAGGTCCCCCATGCCGGCTTGCGCGAACATGGCGCCAGCCTGTGCGGGTGCAAGCCGGTTTTGAATGGTGCTTTCGCCATCAAAAAGACAGGCTGCAGCGGCAATTGAAATCAAGCTGGTAATAACCAGATACGGAAGCACCAGTCCGAGCACGATATCATATCGCGCCAGTTCTTTTTCTTGTGGTCCCCAGCCTCGGCGCAGGACGGTGTATCCATAAACAAAAGTCATGTTGATACCCACGGCTGTGCCCAGCGCTGCCATCATAGTGGTTACACCGATGCCGGTGTCAGGTAGTGAATGAGGAACAAAACCCCACAGTACATCAGACCAGTTAATGGAACCATTCAGGCCAGCACTGATCACAACCCACGCAAAACTGGCAGCGATTAGGGCACTGAGTATTTTAATGCCGTTCTCAAACAGTCGAACACCATGGCTGCCTTTCCCATAGTTCCACACCGTCGATGCGCAACCGATCCATACCATTACAGCCAGCGCAAACAAATAGACCTGCCTGCCAGTAGCTGCTGCTTCATCCTTTAAGGAAAAGCTGAATGTCACCTCTATAGCTTCCTCCAGCATACCCGCTGCCAGAGGGTAATGGGAAAACCCCCAGATGATGCTTGAACCCAGCGCGGCGATAGCCCAAAGCCACGCCAGGCTTGGAGAAAGATGTTGTTTCATGGCAATAAAAGGTCTTTGACCCGTGGAAAGAGTCTGGTGTGCCAGCGCAAACAGCATTATGCAGCCGATAATCATTGCCACAGGCTGTATCCAAAGAAATTCAAAGCCAAACAGGGCACCGATGGAGAGGGAGGTGATGGCTGAGCCTCCGCCCAGCGTCATGGCACCCTGGAGCCAGCCGGGACCGCCGCTTTTAATGAGGTTATAGATTGAGGTCATCGGTAAGACTTCTCCATATCAATTTCCACTTTAAGGTCCTTTGGTGTGCGAAGCGAGGTGCCGACTATTTTTTCCTGCAGCCTCATTTCGTATTCATTTACATCTATCGGTAGTCTAACGGTCCCGTTAGTCCAGGCAGACAGTAAAATCCCATTTGCTAGCTGTAGAGAACCAAGCCCTTGTTCAGCTGGCGTCAGTAACTCACTGCCGGTTTGCAGCGAATCAACAAAATTCTGTAAAACGGCAGCGTGTTGGCTAGGGTCATCGGTGATTTCAATGACTTCTCCTGCAAAGGCAGGCATACCGAACATCTCATGGGTGGATCGACAGTGGGTTCGAACATTCTCGCCGGCCCTAAGCACCTCAATGATGCCGTTTTCGAGGATGAGGCTTCCGCTGTCACCGATAATTTCCAAGCGGTTGACACCAGGTGCTTCGCCACTGGAGGCAGTTAATGTTCCGGTAGCGCCATTGGTAAATGTCATGATAGCGGTTACCTCATCTTCAACATCGATATCATGGTACTTGCCGAAGCAAACCTGGGCGGTAATAGAGTCGGGTAAACCAACCAGCCACTGCAGCACATCCAGGTTATGGATGCACTGGTTAATCAACAGGCCGCCGCCTTCACCTGGCCAGGTTCCTCGCCAACTGCTCACTTGGTAGTAGATATCTGGCCGATACCACCTGGTCATGGTCCAGCCGATGCGCTGCAAATTCCCGATGCTATCATCTACTAGCAATTGCTTTAACTTGGCGTAGGCCGGATGAAATCGCTGGCTTAACATGACGGCAAACTGAAGTTGGTCGGGCACTAGTGCGAGAAGTTTTTCTGCTTGATGCACTGACATGGCAAGCGGCTTTTCCATCACGAGAGGCAAGCCGCGTTTAATGGCTTCCTGTGCCATTTCAATATGGTTCATGGTTGGCGTCGCTATGAGAACAGCATTGATATCAGCATTGTCCAACATCTCTCGATAGTCATTAAAGTGAGGTACTCCTGTAGCTAGACCAGGTGCGGACCTTGATGCAGTTGCCGTGAGCTCTGCTCCTTCGATCTTGCCTGAAAGAAGTAATTGAATGTGCTGGCTACCGATATTGCCGGTTCCAATAATACCCATTCGAACAACCATCTAATTAGAAACACGGGGTAACTCGATCCCGCCCTGCATGGCTACTCGAACAGCCGTGACCGTTCCAGTTTTACCCCAGATGAATTCGATTCTGAAATCGCGTGGCTCAAAGAAGAAGTGATCTTTTTTTTCTTCTTGCATAGGCCCGTTAAAGAATACAGATTGAACCATTAGTCCGCGGCCATCATAGGTAAATTTCAGTGTGAAGCCGCCGCCTCCGTAAGTGCCAGTATATTGGCGATAATGGGTATTGATTTCTATCTCAGCGAGTTCTTCTGCAGTCCATAAATTTGATCGATCGGCGGTTTCATGTCGCACCTGCTGGATGAACCCTGGCTCGATGACGTTGCCTGAATGCCCCCAGGCTCGATGCAGATAAGTCAGTAATCCACTGGCGGTATCATCATTGAAACCTTCTAAATCAGCGTGTCCGGGCATGACTTTATCCCAGGCTTGACCTTTAACTGTAATCGGCCCCTGCATTCCCTGGAGTATTATTCTGGCGAGTCTTTCACTAGGGCCCGTGACCCATTCAGACTGCGCCAGCGGTGGGGCTAATGAAGCAATGCCCTTACCGTCACTGCCATGGCAGATGGCACAGCGACTAAGGTAATAGGCCTCGCCTGTATTCTTTCTACTTCGTTGTGCGGGGGATAACGGAGTCGCGTTTTCAGCAAGGTCATCGCCTTTCCAGGTAAAAGCACTTCGAACCTTCGATATGGCAGGCCAGATATCATCGGGTGGATCGGTAAATAGGCGATGCTCATTATCGAGCACGATTCGTTTGAAGGATTCATCTCGAGTGACTTCAAACAGACCGGCCAATAGTGTTTCCTGCAGCCAGGTTTGTTCCTCGCTCATGACATAATCTAGCAGCAGGTCACTCTTTTGCGGTGAAGCCCTGAATGACTGGCTGGTTAAATCCTTAATGAAGAGCGTTGACTTTTCTCTCTGCTTGTTCCAGCCGAGGGTTGAAATTGCGTTAATGAGTGTTAATTCATTATCGCGGCCGGCGGCCTGGATTGCGGTTCGCTGCAAATTACTTGGGTCATCCTTTATGAGGTGGTTAACTAGATATTCGATGACATCTTCTCGGCCATTCCTATCCGCTAGATACATGGTGGCGTGATGTGAGATCGAGGCATGTTCGGATTGGCTTGCCAGGTGTAGCAATGCTTCGGTAGAAAGCAGTTTATAACCTGCCCTTATAGCAGCAAGTTGAACTATGGGGTTACCGTTGTCCAATATTTTTGCCAGGGTTCGACGATCGAGTGAACCACGACCTTCCAGTGTCCAGATCGCATGCAGGGCCGCCTTTTCGTTATCGGCCGTGGCAAGCCTGCGTAAACCGTTGTCAATCCCTCGGTCTTTCGCGACCAGTAGTAATCTCTGCGCGGTATCTCGAACCCAGCCATTGTTATTTTTGAGATGCTTTAAGAGTTTGCGCCCACTGGAAGAAAACCGGGGCGGAGAAGCTTTTAATTTACTTTCCCCAGCAGTAATGCGCCAGATGCGTCCCATACCAATGGGTTCATCCAGTCCGCGCGATAAAGCTTGCGCGCGTAACTCATCGGAGAGGAAAATCTGATCTTGAATAATACCGCGATACATATCCACCACATACAGGGCTCCCTCGGGCCCCACATCGACGTCTACTGGACGGAACCTTTCATCTGTTGATGCCAGGAATTCTCGCTGGCCCCACGCTTCATCTTCGTAGAGCATGTGCTCTGTGCTGAGGTCAAGGCCGTCTCGCTGCAGGCGCAGTTGGACCACAACATTCCCGGCGGGCTCTGCTACGAAGATATCTCGGCGGTACTCCTCTGGAAACTGGTCTCCTCGATAGTAGGTCATGCCACTAGCTGAAGTTGGTTTATCTAGTCGACCATCTTCTCTGAGTACACCGGGTACATAGGCACGGTTGACACCTGGATTGACTCGGACCGCAAATACCTGGTCATTTTTACTGATTTGAGTATTGAGGCCTGGCCCTCCGGAAGTACCGGCTTTGATGACAGGTTGGGCATCATAAAGATCACCGAGCAGGAAGTTCGAGTTGGTATTGTAGTAAAGCAGACCCTGATTATCCTGGGTAATGCCCCATTGCCCCCGAAACAGAGTTGGTTCAACGACTAAACTGCCGTTCTGAATTCGCATTCTCCGATTTGATTTGGCATTGTAGATCCAGTTATCGATGGCCAGTAGAAGGCCGTTCTCAGCATGTTCCACATTGCCTGGTTGGTCACCGTAGTTTGAAAGCCTGATCTTTTTTTCGCAGTCGATATCTTTGGAGGAACCACTTTGACTCGGACAGAGCCATAAATTTGGCGGCTCGCCAATAAGGAGGCCTTCGTTAACAATCGCGATGGCTCTTGGCAGCACCAGGTGATCGAGCAAAACTCGGCGCAGGTCGAATTTGCCATCGTTATCGGTATCAATAAGTTTGACCACCGTACCGACAGGTTCTTTATCGCCGGTACCATAGGCATCGGGCATAAAACCACGCATCTCTACCACATACAGATTGCCGATTTCGTCCCAGGCAATGGCGACTGGATCTTCGGTGAGCGGCTCTGCCGCCACCAGTTCAATGTTAAATCCCGGGGCGATAGAGAAGGCCGCCAAGGCTTCAGTGGGGCTCAGTTCAGGAGCTGGCGGCGTCTCTAGAGAGAGATAAAAAGGTTTTTCATCAGCCTGGGCTAGATGAACCGTCAACAGGATTAAGACTATAGCAAGGGCGTGCAAGGTCAGAATGTCATCTGGTTCAGGTAGGCATAAGAGCGTTCAATCGATTGCTCTGGTGTTGGAGGGTTATCCCGTTCGACGAAAAAGTGCTTCGTTCCCTGGGCGATGGCTTTGCGAGTGAATGCAGGGAAATCAATTTCTCCATCACCTACATCAGCAAAATCACCGTTGTTGTCAATGTCCTTCATATGACAGCTTGGAAAGCGGCCAGCAAAGCGAGTCAGGTAATCATCAAAACTCCCGCCACCTTTCACAATCCAGTAAGAATCCAACTGAAAGCCAACTTTCCCTGGGTCTGTCTGTTCTAGCATCAAATCATAAGGAACGACGCCATCAATCGGCGCTAGCTCCCAGTTGTGATTGTGATATCCGAACAAGATACCATGTTCCGAGCAGAGTTCTCCCGCCTGGTTTAGCAGCTCTATATTTCGTTTCACCTGATCCAAGGAGCCAAAGTGCTCGGCCATCATTCCGGGTAAGTTAAGGTACTTCTGGTTGAGATGCTCAGCATCCGTGATGGCGCTGCGGACATTCTCTAGTAGAAATTCAGGTCTGCCACGTTCGCGAAAAACTTTGAAAATTTCATCCCGGGGTAACTGCAAAGTTCCTTCTGGTAATACCGGAGAAATTCTACCGACCGGGGCGCTGAGATTATTTTTAATCAGTAATTGTTGCACGTAGTTGGCAGGACGTCCGAGAAAACCCATGGCAGAGAATTCGACCTCGTTGTAGCCAATCTCGGCAGCCCTGGCCAAAGTTCCCTCAAAGTCTTTCAACATCAGCGACGTGACGGTGGAAAGTTGCAAACCGATATTCTCGAGCCTGGCCTTGGCCACGATTTCCTGTCGAGCCAGGTCCTGACTACAGGCGCCAAGAAATCCGGATGAAAGAACCATGCCCGAGGTTAGATAAAGAAAATCTCTGCGCCGCATAACGGTATCCTGTCGTGTCCTAGAAATTGAATCCTACCTTAACACCAGCGTAAGATTGAGCTTCTCTGGGTAGAACATGGAAGTAGACAGGAGTTCCACCCCAGAGTCCACCCACATTGCCTATACCCGTGACGAATTCTTCGTCTGTTATGTTATTGGCGAACAGGGTGATTTCATATCGGTTATTTTCCCTTTCAGCAAGTCCCAGACTCAAGTTCAGTACACCATAACTTTCCTGCTCAGATCCAGGGTCCGCTAGCAGTGAAAAATTAACATCACTCTGATACTGGTAAGACAGATTGAAAAAGCCATCAAATGGCATGGAACTTAATGGTAGAAAGTACTCAGCGCTAAGGGTCATTTTAACATCAGGGGAATTGTTCAAATCGGCCCCAGCGAGATTCTGGGCTGATCGACCCGTCAATGCATTCGTCTCGCATCCTTGAGCAGCACTTTGTCCGCTCCAGCAGTCTGCACCGGGGAATGACTTGATCTCTGCATCGATGTAGGCCAGGCCTCCTACCAGTCGGAGGTTCTCGGAAATCAGGGCCTGGAAATCCAACTCAATACCCCAGGTGTCAAGTTGTCCAACATTGGCGATGCCGAGTTCGATCACGCCATCGACGATACGCGCCTGCTGGGCTTGGAAATCATCGTAACTTGCCGAAAAGATCGTTGGATTCAATTGAAGTCGGCCATCCATGAAAGTGCCTTTGAAGCCAAATTCGAATGAGTGTGAATCCTCAGAACCTACCGGATTGTCCGACGTGCTTTGGCGGAAACTCGAGGAGATATCATAACCTTGTCCCTTATAGCCGATTGAATAAGACGCAAACCACATTAAGTCGTCCCTGGCATAGTGTTGGAGGCTGATCTTTCCTGGGGTCGCGGTTTCGGTATCATCGCCTCTGAGTTGCACACCCGTCAGGGCATTGTCAAAGTCGTGGGATATTTCTTCACTATTTAATCTGAGGCCTGCTGTAATGTCGGTCCGGTCACTCAGGCTCCAGGTGCCCTGAGCGTATAGCGCGACTGACTCAGTACCGGTTTTAGCAACCCAGTCTGCCGCGAAAATAGGACCGCGAGCAAAGTCCCGGTCGTACTGAATGTCGGAATAAAATACGCCGACAACGTATTCAAAACTGTCGGAGGCGGGTGAAACCAACCGAAACTCGTGGGACAGCGATTCCAGTTCGAAGCCGCCTCCTTGGGAAATACCACCTGAAAGAGCACCGCCGGTAAAAACAGCCAGCAGATCGAAGTCCGTACCATCGACGTCTGTTGTGACGTCATAGCCCCATTCCGTATAAGAAGTGACCGACAAGAACTGATGTTCGCCCCAGTCTGCTTCAAACCGTAATGCGACGCTATCACTTTCTGATGCATCCGTTGTTGGGTCATCCACGGCAACGGAACTGTTGTCTTCTGAAGGCGTAACACTGGTGAGAACGGCGGCACTTGGAAAGGCACCCAGAAAGGCGGCATCTGCTGGTACATCCCGATAGGGCCTGTGACAGCAGGTAGATTCAGACTCGCTATGTTCGACACTCAATGTCGCAGATAGTGAATCGCTCATATCCCAGACCAATTTACCTCTGACGCCGCTAGATTCACTGCCATTGACATCCGCATTATTGGTTACGTTTTTTATGTGGCCATCTGATCTGTCTTTGTCAAAGGCGGAAATGCGGAATCCGACGGTGTCGCTGAGGGGGCCACCAATCGTTGCGGATATTGAAGTTTCATCATCGTCGGTCTTGCTGCCTTGAATTTTGCCATTAAACTCGTCTCCAGGTGAATTGGTGACGATATTAATCACTCCGGCTGATGCGCTCTTACCGAACAGGGTGCTTTGCGGGCCGCGCAGCACTTCGATTCGATTGATATCGGAAAGATCAGAAAATGCCTGGGCCGAACGAACGACGGCAACATCATCAACGATAATGGAGACGCTGGGATCGATATTGGTGCTGAAGACATTCGTGCCGATACCGCGCAAACTGAATCCACTGTTTGTTGCCCAGTCGCCCCGATTCATCGTTAATGAAGGAGAAATTCGGGTGAGATCCGTATACTCATCAATGCCCATGGCTTCAATCGTACTGGCATCCACGACATTAATCGCAACGGGCACATCCTGAACGTTTTCAGCACGCTTAGTCGCGGTTACGATGATTTCTTCGATGGCTAGCTCTGCAGCCGTCGAGTAAGTGGCCAACAGAGCTGTTACGGTACCTAAAAGCACCCTCATTATTAGTATTCTGTGCATATTTCCCCCTGCATGCATGATATTTTTGTCTGAAAATTGTTAGCGGCCAAATTGGTCAAGCCACTTTGCCAGTAGACCACTTTAATGAAATGGATCGCGATAAGCAACTGTATTGCTTGTTTGCTCTGTTGGGGGTGTTGAATCAGGACAATATGGCGCTGCAAGCAGGGGTTGTCAGCTAAGGCTGTTTGTCATGAATTGTTGTTGGGCGCGGTGTCCCAGGGCTTTAAAGATCCCTCTGACAACAACATTGCTTTGTCAAAATGTGTGCGATCAGACACCATCTTGGGCCTGTGTCAGTTGATGCGTGTCGGGAGACGGCAGACTTCAGGGTATGAAGGACATCTGAAAAACCGATATTGATCGAGTAGTTTGGAAGCAAGGTCTGCTGGATAAGGCCTGTGGTGATCCGTATCCAGGATGGTGATTTAATTGAGGTTGATTGGCACTATCGCGCCATACTGCTGAATGACCTGGGCCGCATAACGATGTCCATTGACTGCTGCTTTTAGTCTCGATTCTCCATTCATCCGTGCACACAGGTAGCCGCCATTGAATGAATCCCCTGCACCGGTGGTGTCGACAATATCATCTACGTTAATAGCAGGGATTTCGATAATTCCCTGATTAGTTTCTACCAGAGAACCTTTCCCCCCCTGTTTGACAACCGCTTCCGCCACTCCCAGGTTAGCCAGTGTTTCAAATAGGTCTTCTGCTGCGGGCAAGTTAAACAAGGTCGCGTCGTCCTCGAGCGTCGGTAAAGCCAGATCGACCTGCTGGTAGAAATCCTTGTAAACGGCATGAGCTCGTTGCTGGTTTGGCCAGCGCTCTGGCCGGTAATTACTGTCAAAGGCAATCAGGCCTCCCTGGCGTCTGAAGTCAGCCAGGAAGCCAAGCAATTTATCCAGCGCAGCATCCGCATAGAGGGATAAGGTCACCCCGCTGAGATACAACAGATCAAATTGCCTCAGTTCAGCAAATAACTTGGTCGACTGTTGCGGGTCATCGAAAAGTTCGCGGGCGGGTGAATTGTCGCGCCAATACAAAAAGCTGCGCTCTCCAGCAGCGTCGGTTTCGATCATATATAGGCCTGGTAGCCGGCCGGCCACCTGCCTGACATGATCACAATCTATACCCGCATAGTGCCATTGCTGCATCATCCAGTGGCTCTGTGGATCGTTACCCAGGGCGGTAAAGTAGCTCACCTGTTGGCCTGAAGCAGCAAGATAGAAAGCTGTATTGAGTGTATCACCGCCAAAAGACATCTTTTTTAAGTCTGGCGACTCAGCATCAGGTGAGGACAGTTCCAGCATGCATTCACCCAACACAGCAACGCTTTTGATTGCTGATAAATCTAGAGCCGATCTGGTCTGATGCGGTTGCGATTTCATCTTTTTACTCATCGATACAAACCAAAGAAGAAGTTAGTGTTAAGCTATTATCAGCTTAGGTGAGCTGTTATAGATCGGGTTCACGCCGCTAAACTGGCCTGCCCATTTGCACAAATTAGCATTATTGAACTTGTCGTCGCAAGATGGAGACGCAGCCATTAACGCTGCGTGATGCGTAGTTAAGGAATAGACCTATTCTTAAAAGGGGCGCAGTATGAATGCACTATGGATCGAAGAAACTGATGTCAATTTTATAGGTGAATCTGTTTCGTCATCGGAGTTGGCCGAGGCAGGGGTGCCCAGATCCAAAACCTGGGCGGCGGCGAGTTTGATGGCCGGGCACTCGGTTTTCGACCGGTATTTGGACTTCTGAACCGGGTGTTGTAAAAGTGAGGAGCTACCCGGTAGACGAAGTGTTTACAATCCTGGCCGGGGAAATAGAAGTCTCCAATGAAGATGGTAGTGTGGTTCATGTCAGACTAGGAGAAAGCGGTCTTCTCCGAAAGGAATGGACTGGTTTGTTCCGCACTGTTGAGTCGACGCGCAAGTGTTTTGTGATCGTAGAGGCTTTAGTCACTTAAGTGTAGTCGTTCAATGTGATCAACTTGGATTTATTTGGGTGGTTTTAGGCAGTGTGGATATCATATCAACCGGACTTTAGGCAAAATAGCGGAGTAAGGCTTTTATAAATGAAGGAAATAAGTAATGAAAGATGAATTTGATGATATTGGTGGGCACATCAGTAAAGAAACCGACAACTACACCGTCAAGGATAACTATGTCGGAGAGAATCTTCTGCTCAGCAGCACTCATCTTTTCCCGGGTAAACAAACTGCCGGACACAAACATCTTTTACAGGACGAGATTTTCTTTTTTACGCAAGGTTCGGGTGAAATTTACCTGAGACACCCTGACGAAGGGCAGGGCGAACAAGAAGAATTTCATGAGGTTAATGCCCAAGACATTGTCACAGTGCAGGCGGGGACTTTTCATCGTGTTCACAACAAAGGTAAGACCAAACTCAAATATCTACGCGTGATGAACCGGCCCTGAACTGAAGAACGGGATTTTAGAACAAGTTTCTGATCAATAGGAAAGCTCGGTATTCGCTTTGATTCGCCCACGGTTAACGAAGATAGATAGGGTAAATGAGTCTTGAGTTTGTGACCGTGATGGTGCCAGCCGGTTGGCCGGCACCCTGCGGTTAAAACCATTGTATTATCGAGAGTACTGTTGAGAGTACGGTGGGTGAGATTTTAGCTAATCTAGCCGGCGGCATTAAAATGCCATGCGAACACCGACTTGGTAATTTCTTCCCGGCGCCGGGGCAAAATCTTTAATGAAGGACGTGTGATGGCGCTGTTCTTCGTTAGTGAGATTCTCAGCGATCATAAACACAGTGACCTCCGCGTCACGAATTGACCAACGCCAGTTTAGCTGTAGGTTCACATCATGATAGCGGTCGGTTGCTAACTGGTACTCCGGAACTTCATCCTGATCGGCAACATACAACACATCCAATGATCCCGAAAATTGGCCATGTTGGTAACCTAAACCCGCTCCGATTTTCCAAGGCGGAATTCGTGGCAGGGCATCGTTACCGGACACATCCAAAGAAGCGCTGACAACATCAAATACTGCACGTGCTTCCAGTGCACCCTTTTCCCCTTGCCACACCTCAGCGACAATACTAAGGTCTAGGCCAACAAACCGGGTATCTTCCTGATCGAATTGGAACACAGGCAACTCATCCTCTTCCTCTGAGGTCGCCCTCTGGTATATAAAACCAGAAAAATTGGTGTAATAGAAAGTGGCATTAATTTTCATATTCTCATTTTCGTAACGCCAGGAATTTGACAGGTTAAAGGCATCCTCCCTGCTGAGATTTTCCTCGCCTAATTCATATGCGTTGGTGACCAGGTGTGGGCCATTCGCATACAACTCATCGCTGATCGGTGCGCGAGACGAGATATCCAACAGAAGGGACATGTCCCAGCCGTCAGTCACAGCGACCAGGGCGCCCAACGAGCCTGCATAAGTATTGAATTCTCGGTCGCGGCCTACAGAGGGTTCGTGACTCACTCGTTCGATACGCAGACCGGTTTCCAGTTCGAACTTATCAAAGGTTCGTTCCGCGACGATAAAGACGCCAGAATTCTGGCTATCAACTGGTGGTACAAAGGCTTCTTCGCCCACCGCGGAAAACGAGCGATGTGTATACTGAAGACCCAGTGCACCGCGCCAGGCACCGCTGTCAAATGTCATTTCACCGCGAAGCTCATAAGCCTCATTGGTAAAATAGGTGGCTATTTCCCCATTTGGCTCAATCTCTACATGCTCATAATCATTAACACCGAGGCGAATATTCAGTGAGTCAAAGCCTGCCAAGGGATTATTTAGTGCAGCTTCAACATCCCAGCGGGTTTGCTTCATATCGAGGTTTGGTTGTCCTTCTTCCTCATCTTCTGCTTCGTTTTCTTCATGAGCGTGGCCATGCCCTCCCGGTAATCCATAGAATGAATCGAGTTGGCTGACAGCAAAGCCGATGAACCCCTGTTCGCCCACGAATGATGCTCCGAGGGCAACGGACTCTGAATCAAAAGCGCTGCCTGGCAAGAGGCCAAATGCTTCGTCTTCTTCATGTTCCTCTTCGTCGTCGTGGCCTTCTTCTTCCAGAGCTTCCAGTGCTCGAAGCCCTGACGATTCAGCAAAACCAGGAATTTCGTAGTCATCGCCATCCTTCTGTGAAGCATCTAAATGCCAGGCGAATGAGCCGGTACCGCCATTCAACTTCACAGCACTGGTGATACCATCCCAGTTATCATGGTAACGGCTTTCGATACCACCACTGATGGCTTCATCTGGAACACTATGAGGTATTCGGCCGGTGTGGACATCGACCACTCCACCGATAGCACCTGAACCATACAATAGGCTACTGGAACCCTTAAGGACCTCAATGCGTTCTGCAATGAAAGGGTCAACAGCGACGGCATGGTCTGCGCTGGTCACGGAGACATCCAAGGTGTCGATTCGATCTTCCATTATCCGGACACGAGGCCCGCCCAGGCCATGAATGATAGGCCGGCCTGCCGCCGTACCAAATGAGGATGAATGGATACCGGCTTCTCGTTGCAGCGTCGCGCCGATATTGGTGGATAATTTACGAGCGAGTTCATCGCCCGCCAGGATTTCCACGGCCTGAGTAAGCCCTTCTCCCGATAAAGGGTGGGCAATCACGATAATTTCTTCTATGTCCGTTGGCTCAGCCTGGGATTGGACGGGTAGCGTTAAAGCTGCCAGCCAGAATAACGTTCTGGTTTTCAAAATGATTTCTCCTGATATCAATATCAATGGTGCTACCACACTGGGTAGTTACCAGCGTCGGGTAGCGAAAAATGAAATGATTCAGGATCTGGGCGGGGCTCTGGTCGGATAGTAGCGCAGACCAATTGGCGTGACCGATGAGTGAAAGCTTTCTGAAACTTCACCGTTACCCCGGAATGCTACTGGTAGAATGGCGTGATTTAACGCTGACGCCTGGTCACCATGCCCGCATATGAGACACTCGGAAGTATCACTACTATCCACGTGTATATGCTGGTCTGCTGCAACCTGGCCAGTCAGCGCCAACAGGCAGAACAGCGCTAATAGGCTCTTCTGCATCTTGTTGCTGTACTTGTGCCAAGTTGTAAACATGTGTGTTCTCTTTAGAGATCAGCCGGATATTGGATGGAATAATCTGGTATGTCAACCCGGGTTGTTTAAATCCCATGCCCGCTGCCGAAGGAGAAGTTTGTAGGACTTCTGAGCTGAAGATGTACTTTTCAGTTGATCAAAAGATGTCCGGGTAGCCTGTTTTGAGAAGATAGCCGAGCAGCGGTTTGTATGCTGAGCATGTATGAGGTTATCTAAATGACGGGTTCTTTTTCTCAGGTCTGGCTGCTTCTGACATTGGGACAATTCTTGGCCCTATTTAAGAGCGCTGTCGAGTGTTTTAAAAATGGGCTAATCTATTACCCACAATGTAATATCAGTGCAATCGGTGAGCCTCGACCTTGGCTTTACAATTGCACCAACCGAATCATTATGTTGCCCTCTGTGCGAGTATCAAAGAAAACGGACCGCCCGTCCTCACTTCGCCTGAATAAGCGAACACCCTTTGATTCAAGCTTTGTTGTTTCTCTGTCCAAAGAGGCAACCGAAAACACCAGGTCATTCACGCCATCGCCGCGCTTAGCCAGTGACTCGGCGTAGACACTATCAACACCTGATGCTTCAAAAAAATAAAACGACAAGGG
>Ga0206679_10001377_pt1 | contig 20050 bp, 16 predicted proteins | sample M110012015metaG_FD_155464 | JGI IMG/M metagenome (GOLD analysis project Ga0206679, IMG submission 155464) | Ammonia-oxidizing marine archaeal communities from Monterey Bay, California, United States - M1 100m 12015 | ecosystem: Environmental > Aquatic > Marine > Intertidal zone | place: USA... | reverse complement strand
ATAAAAGGAATAGTTGTTATACATTTAGACTTCCTTAAAATCAGTAAAAATTGGATAAAAATTTTCAGATATTTCGTTCCTCAGCAGGTAGTGGAAAAACCTATACACTTTCCTTAAGTTTTATTGCTTTGGCATTGGAGGGAGGGCGTTTTGGGTATGAAGATTATTATAGAAAGATATTAGCCATTACTTTTACAAACAAGGCAGCAGCCGAGATGAAAGAAAGGGTTTTAGAATATTTAGATGCTTTATCGAATGGAGAGGATAGAGATGGAATTCTAGATTGGTTGTTAGAAAAAACTACTTTAAATAAGGAGGAGATCTTTAAAAGAGCAGCTGTAGTTCATAAACATATTTTACACCATTATGCCGATTTAGGAATTTCAACCATTGATAAGTTTACCTATAAAATTGTTAGGACTTTTGCTAGTGATTTAGGCTTGGCACATAATTTTGATTTGGAGATGGATTCCTACAAGATTATTCAGCCTGTGGTTGCTTTGCTTTTAGGAAAAATGTCTGATGCTGGGGGCGATTTATCCAATGCCTTAGTAAACTTTGCAATGCAAAAAGCGGAGGATGGTAAAAGTACAAATATTGAGCGGGATTTGGAAGAGTTTTCATTGCAATTATTTAAGGAAGAAGTAAGCTCTTTTACGGATGGAAAAATCCTGACAGTTAAGCAGTGTATGCAAGTTAAAAAAGATTTACAAGCCGATAAAGAGAGAATAACCCAAGATGTAGAGGATTTAGCCGATAGGGTGTGTATCTACTTTAATGCGAAAGGACTCACTAAAGATCATTTTTTAAGAGGAACTTATTATAAGTATTTTACAGAAAATGTAGGGCATCAGCAAGATAGAAAATGGAATCCTACGGATGCCCTTTTGAGAAACATTGATAATGATGTGTGGTATGCTGATGGTAAAAAAGAGAAGATTAAAGATTTGGTAGATAGCCTGAAGCCTGATTTAGAACAATTTTTTACTGAAATGATGGTAATGCTTACTGAGTATAATTCTGTAAAAGCTATCCTGAAGAATATTTATTCCATAGCTGTACTTAACGAATTGATGGGCGAGATAAAAGCCTTTAAAAAAGAAAATAATATTGAGCAAATTTCAGAGTTCAATAAAAAGATACATAAGGTAGTAACCAACCAGCCTTCTTCTTTTATTTATGAGCGATTGGGTGAGCGATACAACCATTATTTAATTGATGAATTTCAGGATACCTCTCTCTTACAATGGCAAAATATATTACCCTTAATTACTGATTCCTTGGACTATGGTAAAAGCCTAGTTGTTGGGGATGGAAAGCAGTCTATTTACAGATGGAGAGGAGGAGAGGTAGAACAGTTTTCTCAGTTACCAAAAATATATAAAGGAGATAAATTACCATTTAAAAAGGATTGGGAAAGTAAATTGGAATCTCATTTTCAGTGTGATAATTTGCTGAGTAATTTCAGAAGCAGAAAACACATTATAGAATTTAATAATCAGTTTTTTGAAAATACAAAAACATTGTTATCGAATGATATAGCTGATATTTATGATAAGCAGGAACAAAAAAGTGCTTTTGCAAAGCAGGGTGGTTATGTGCAAATTGCCCTTTTTGGCGATAAGGAACATGATTTTAAAGAATTAATTTTAGAAAATATGATAGCTGAAATTTCTAAGCTTGTTCAAAATAATAATTACAGTTATAAGGATGTAACCATACTTTGTAATAGTAGAAAAAGGGTGGCTTTGGTGGCTGAGGCTTTGTCTTTAGTAAAAATTCCAGTCATCTCAAATGAAGGCTTATTATTAAGTAAATCCGATAAGGTAAATGCCTTAATTGCACTATTGTCTTATTTGCAAAACCCAAAAGATGATATTGCCAAATCAGTAATTTCAGCTTATTTGTTCGCTCATGTTTTAGTGGATGAAAATTTACACGAGTTAAACCTAAAAGTTAAAACTGAAAATGGCTTTAATGAGGTGTTGCAAAAGGCTAATGTATTTGTTAAGCCTGCAAAATTATTGCAAGAACCATTGTATGAAATGGTGGAGCAGCTTATTCGCATATTCAATTTTAATGAAGATGTTTATTTGCAGTTCTTTTTGGATGTAGTATTGGCCTATACCGAGAAAAAAGGAAGTAGTCTTTCCGAGTTTTTGTTGTGGTGGGAGGAGCGAAAAAACAAAGAGGCAATTGTAATTCCTGAAGGGACTAATGCAGTGCAAATTATGACTATTCATAAGTCCAAAGGATTGGCTTTTAATGTGGTAATGATTCCTTTTAATTGGGAGGATAGGAAAAAAACCACTGATATTTGGGTCGATACTTCTGCTCATTTTAACAAGCAATTGCCGGGTGCATTAATCAATGGAAATAAGCAGTTGGAACAATCTTATTTTAGTGCTGAGTATCAAAAGGAAAAAGAAATGGGCTTGTTGGATAGCTTAAATAAATTGTATGTAGCAATGACAAGGCCTAAGGAACGCTTGTATATTTTTTCAAAGTCCTTGCCCGATAAATTGTCAGAAGATTTTAAGAAAAAAGGAGATCTTAATTCTTTTTTATATGCCTATGATGATAATTTTCCGATTGAAATAGGAGATGCTGACATGATGCACGAATCGGATAAAGAAAATGCAAATACTTTCACTGTTACTAAACGAAAAAAACTGGATTGGAAAGAGGTGATTTCCTTAAAACATACTGCTGAAGAAATTTGGGATATTGAGTCGGTAAATGCAAAAAGGGATTGGGGAAAGCTATTGCATTTAGTGCTTTCAGAAATTCATTATTTGGAGCAACAAGAAAAAGTAATTGCTACTTTTTACAAAACAGGAAAATGCACAAAACAGGAATATGAAAAGTTAAAGCAGGTAAGTAGTAGTCTGTTGGTGCATCCTGAGGTAGCTCCTTATTTTACGAATAACTGGGAAGTAAAAACTGAAAAAGAAATTTTAATGGAAAACGGAAAAACCTATATTCCCGATAGGTTGTTATTTGCAAAAAATACGGATGAAGTAGTGGTTATTGATTATAAAACGGGAATTAAAAAACCAGCTCATGAATTACAAATTAATGACTATGCTTTAGCTTTAAATTCAATGGGTTATAAAAATACAAAACGAGTTTTGGTGTATATTGCTGATGACATAAAAGTAGAAACATTATGATACCATTTTTAGCTAAAATAGCAGATAGATTGCTTAGTAAATTTCCCGATAGTATGGAAGGAGTTGCTGTTGTGTTGCCTTCAAAGCGTGCAGTGGTTTTTTTAAAACATTATTTGTCGCAAAAAATTAAACAACCTATTTTTCTTCCTGATTTTTATTCTATTGAAGAATTCACTGAAAAACTATCGGGATTAACGGTTTTGGATAATATTTCTTTGCAATTTAAACTCTATCAATCTTACCTTGCTTTTCCTCCTAAAAAAGTAGATTCGTTTGATGATTTTTTAAAGTGGAGTAATGTTTTGTTACATGATTTTAATGAAATAGATAGAAACTTGGTAGATGCTAAGTCAGTTTATGCAAATTTGAAAGAGGTTAAAGAATTAGAGGGTTGGAGTGTCGAAAACTGGAGTTTGGCAGAAGAAAATTTATCTGATATGCAAACTGATTATATTAGTTTTTTTGAAGGTATGTTAAATTGGTATTCTCACTTTAACGACTCGCTTTTGGGCGAGCAATTGACTTATCAAGGTATGGCTTATAAGTTAGCGGCCAAAAATATTTCTACTACCCAAGTAAAATGGGATAAAGTTTGGTTTGTGGGGTTAAATGCGCTTACAAAATCAGAACAGGAAATTATTGATTACCTTAAAAAAGAAGATATCGCTAGGGTTTTTTGGGATGCGGATAGTTTTTATTATGATAATCCGCAACATGAAGCCGGTAGTTTTTTAAGAGAACAAAGAGCAAAGTGGTCTGAAATTGATTTCAAAGGAGTAGGGAATTATTATGGTGAGAAAAAAGAAAATTTTTCAGTAGTAGCTTGCCCTAAAAATATCACACAAGCAAAGGTAGCTGCTGAGGTAATTAAAGGTTTTGATAAATCGGATTTAGACAATAGTAATACGGCTATTGTTCTAGCAGATGAAGCTTTGCTTTTCCCTGTATTATATAATTTACCTTCTGAAATAAAACAGTTGAATGTTACTATGGGTAGCCCTCTGAAAAACACAACTCTTTTTGCTTTGGTGGAGGTCATTTTTAAATTGCAAATCCATGCATTAAAGTACAATAGAAAAGCATTTTATTATAAAGATGTAATTGCGGTTGTTGAGCATCCATATTTTTCAAAAATTACGAAAACGGAACAGACAATAGTCTTTAAGCGTTTTGTTACTAAAAGCAATATTGTATTTGTTACTCAGCATAATATTGATTCATATTTTAAAGATAGTAGTTCCGTTAAATTGATATTTCAACTTTGGGATGGAATTGATGATGCCTTGCAAACTTTTACTCAGTTAATTGAAGAATTGAAACTTCCTTTGGTGGGTAAAAAAGGTTCAATTGAGTCGGAAATACTAGCTACTTTTTACAATTCCCTTGCTATTTTGAAGAATCTAATTTCAGAAAATAAGTTTGAAATTGAGTTGAAAACTTTGCAGGTTATTATGCAGCAGTTGGTCGCAAAAGAGAGTATTCCTTTTAAGGGTGAGCCGTTAAAAGGGGTCCAGCTTATGGGAATTTTGGAAAGTAGAACGCTTGATTTTAAGAATGTGATTATGTTAAGCGTAAATGAAGGGAAGTTACCTAAGGGGAAATCAATAAATTCATTTATCCCCTATGATATGAAGCGTTATTTTAAATTACCAACTTATACTGAAAGTGATGCAGTATTTTCCTATCATTTTTACCGATTATTGCAAAGAGCAAACAACATTACGCTTATCTATAACTCTGAAACAGATGATTTTGGTACAGGAGAAAAAAGCAGATTTATTACTCAGCTGTTGTCAGAATATGATGGGGAAATTAAGGAGTTAGTATACAAAGGAGAGGATTTGGAGATTTCTAACTCGCCCGCTATCACAATTAAAAATCAAGGGCTAGAAAAAGAAATTGAAGCTTGGGCTAAAAAAGGAGTTTCTCCATCATCATTGAATAAATATACCAATTGTAGTTTGTCCTTTTATTATCATTATTTGGCTAAAATTAGGATGGATGATGAGGTAGACGAATATGCTGATGCAAGTACTATGGGTACAGCTATACATGATGCTTTGGAAAAATATTATCCCCTTGGTGTGCTCACTGAAAAGATTATTAAGGAAAATACGCCTGCTATTATTAAGCAGATTAAAGATAACTTTATTTCAGCTCTTTCTAAGCAAGGTATGCAGGAAGGAAAAAATTATTTAAGTTTACAAATTGCTCAAAAATTAACCAAGGATTTCTTAAAGCTAGAGCAAAGATTACTGAAAGAGTCAGCTGCAAATCATACACAAATAAAGTTAGTAGGTAAGGAGGTGGATTTGTCGCATGACTTAATGGTTGATGGACTTAATTTTTCTTTGATTGGAAAGGCAGATAGAGTAGATTTTGAGGGTGATATGCTAAGAATTATAGATTATAAAACAGGAAGGGTAGAGGAAGCTGAAGTGCTTTTTACTGAATATGATGAACTGACTACTAATCGGAAAAAGGCAAAGGCTTTTCAGTTATTGATGTATGCTTATTTATATTTAAAAATGAATCCTCAGTATATTGGCTTTGATGTGATTGCAGGAAATTTTTCTTTTAAGAATTTAAAGCCAGGATTAATAAAGGTAAGTAAGAAAATCGGCACTCGCCAGAAAGAAGTGATTTCTATTGAAGCTAATGTTTTATCTGAAGTAGAGGGGCAATTAGAGTTTATCCTAAGTCAAATTAAAAATGATGACTTTAGTCAAACTACTGATGTAAAGGCTTGTGAGTGGTGTGATTATAAATCAGTTTGTAAAAGATAAAAAAACTGACCTTACGGTTGAGCCAACTCCATTTACGGATATAAAATTAAAAAGTTACAGTTTTGCATACTTTTTTTTTGAGTACATAAGATTTCTCTTAGGAAATTAGCTATCAAAAGTAAAATAGCTTATTTTTGTGTCAAATAAATTTAATTATGAAATTCACCAACCTATTTTTAGTACTAAGTTTTGCTTTTAACCTAACAGTATTAGCAACTGATATTAAATTAACCGAAACTAGTAATCAGCTTTCAATTACAGAAAAAACACTAACAGAGTTTACTTTTGTTAATCATTTGGCTGACATTAAGACTATGCATGTGAAAACCAATACTGGCGATTTTGTAAAATTAATTGTTTCAGGATATGGTGAGCATGCTCTAAAAGGAAATGCAGAATTACCTGTGTTGGAAGAATTGATTAATATTCCGTTAGGGGCTGAGGTGATCGTTAAAATCATCAATAAAGAGGAAAAAACAATCTCTTTATCGGACTATGGTATTCATAACTTAATTTTCCCTTCTCAGCCATCAATCTCAAAAAGTGAGAATGCTGCTGATGTTCCATTTTATTTTAATGAAGAGTACTATTCAAACAATAACTTTAACACTCATAAATTAATTACTACTGAATATTTAGGGAAAATGAGAGGGCAGCAATTGGCTAGAATTTCTATAGCTCCTTTTCAGTATAATCCTGTAACTAATGAGCTTAAGGTGGTGACAAAAATGGAAGTTAAAGTAGTCTTTAAAAATACAGATATTACAGCACATCTTGCGAATAAACAAAAATACTATTCTCCAGAATTTGAGCATTTGTATAAAAGTTGTTTAAATTATATTCCTATGCAAGAAAAGGATGTAATTACTACTTATCCTGTAAAATATGTAATTGTTTCCGATCCGGCTTTTCAATCGGCTTTGCAACCTTTAGTACAGTGGAAAACCAAAAAAGGCTTCCATGTAGTTGAGGCTTATACGAATGATCCTGCAGTAGGGAGTACTACAGCTTCTATTCATGCTTATTTAAAAGGCATGTATGATAACCCTTTAGATGGAATTGTTCCAACTTATGTTTTATTTGTAGGTGATGACGGGCAAGTACCATCCTTTAATAACGGAAATCATTTATCCGATATGTATTTTTGCGAGTTTGATGGTGGTGGTGATTTTTATCCTGAAATGTATTACGGTAGATTTTCAGCTACTATTCCTGAAGAGGTTCAGGTGCAAGTAAATAAAACATTAACCCATGAGCAATATACTTTTACTGACCCTTCTTTTTTAGATGAGGTAGTATTGGTTGCAGGAGTTGATGCTTCAATGGCGCCAACCTATGGAAACGGACAAATAAATTATGGTACAGATAATTATTTTAATACTGCTCATGGTTTAACGGTTCATAATTATCTGTATGGTTCGGGTACGCCAATTACTTCTGACATGTCAACTGCCTCAGCAGCTATTATTGGGGATGTAAGTTCTGGTGTTGGTTTTGCAAATTATACAGCTCATTGTGGTTCTAATGGTTGGTCTGATCCTAGTTTTTCAACTTCTGATATTTCAGGTTTACAAAATAATGATGAATATGGCTTTCTGGTGGGGAACTGTTGTCAGTCTAATAAATTTGATGTGCCAGTTTGTTTTGGTGAGGGACTTTTAAGAGCAAACAATAAAGGGGCTGTAGGTTATATTGGTGGTTCAAACAACACCTATTGGAATGAAGATTTCTGGTGGGCTGTAGGGAATGGAAGTATATCAGCAAATCCAACTTATGCAGGTACAGGTTTAGCCCTTTTTGATTGCTTAATGCATGAAAATGGTGAGCAAGAGGCTGATTGGTTCATTACCGCAGGACAAATGATTCATTCAGGTAATTTAGCTGTTACACAAGCAGGAGGGTCTGAACAGTATTATTGGGAAATTTATCATCTAATGGGTGACCCATCTTTAATGCCTTATATTGGTGTGCCAACTATCCTTACAGTTTCACATGGAGCAGCCTCTCCAGTAGGTACAACAACTTTTACGGTAACAACTGAACAGAATGCATATGTGGCGATTTCAATGAATGGAATACTTTTGGATGCGCAATTGGCGGATGTTACTGGAATTGTTACTTTGTCTTTCCCTGCTATTTCAAGTGTGGGTACTGCTGACATTGTAGTGACTAAACAATTTAAACAACCTTATATTGGTTCGGTACAAATTATATCTCCAACAGGTCCTTATGTAATTTATACAAGTAATACGATTGATGATTCGGCAGGGAATAATAATTCCTTAGTCGATTATAATGAGTTAATTAGTATGGATGTTGATGTGCAAAATATTGGTTCAGTAAATGCAAATTCTGTAACGTTAACTATCTCTACTCTTGATCCTGTAGTTACTTTAATTAACACTACTGATGTTATTAATGTTATTAATGCTTCACAAACGCTAAGTATTAATAATCCTTTTACTTTCCAAGTTGCTAATTTTATTACTGATCAGCACATAGTACTCTTTACTTTGGATATGGTTGATAACCTAGGAAATTCTTGGAGCTCAACTATTAATGTTACTTTAAACGCTCCTGTTTTGGATCATACAACTTTTACTGTTAATGATGCCGTTTTAGGAAACGGAAACGGAATGTTAGATGCTGGTGAAACTTTAGAACTTATTATTGATGCAACCAATACAGGGAATGCTGATATTGATAATTTAACAGCTACTTTAGGTAGTTTATCTTCTTATATTACCATAAACACGACATCAGTAAATGTGGCGTCATTAAGTGCTAATCAGCAGCAAGCAACTGTATTTAATATTACTGTTGCGGCTAATACTCCTGTTGGAACTTATGTTGAATTTCCTTATGATGTAACGGATGGAGTATATGCGCATAACAATACATTTAACGCTATTGTGGGTATTATTGATGAGGATTATGAAACAGGTGATTTTACAAATTATGCTTGGGTTAACGATCCTGTTTATCCTTGGGTAATTGACAATTCAAATGTCTATGAAGGTAATAATTCTTCAAGGTCAGGAGCTGGACTTCCTGATGGTGAAGTTTCACACCTTAACATAAATGTTGATGTTACTGCTCCTGGTGATATTTCTTTCTTCAAATTTGTTTCCTCAGAACAAGATTATGATTACTTGCAATTTTATGTTGACGGTAATAAACAAGGGGAGTGGTCAGGTATAGATAATGCATGGAGCTTTGTTTCTTTTCCAATAACGGTAGGAAACCATGATTTGGAATGGGAGTATGATAAAGATGGTTCTAGCACAGGCGGGCAGGATTGTGCATGGATCGATTATATTGTTTTTCCTCCTATCAATTTAGGGTCAACAGCTATAATGGATACTCAAATTGATTTTGAGATTTTCCCAAATCCTACTATGGGTAGCTTTAACCTTACCTTTAATGATGCTAAAAATCATGGTGTTGAAATATATGATAATGCAGGTAGGTTAGTCGAGAAAATGGAAGATCAGAAAGGTGAAACTTCATTTGACATTAAAAAACATTCAGCAGGAACTTATACTATAAAAGTTATGCCTGAGGGAGTAACTTATCAAATTGTAAAGCAATAATGGGTAAGGCGCTTGGGATTGACTTTGGTACTAAGCGCACAGGTATTGCTATAACTGATGCAATGCAAATTATTGCTACAGGATTAACTACTGTTTCCACTTATCTGTTAGATGATTTTATTTCAAATTTAGTTCAACAAGAAAGTATTGTGAGCTTTGTAGTTGGCGATCCTAAAAACCTAGATGGCAGCAATACTGATAGTACAGGGCATGTAAATGGTTTTGTAAAACGCTTGCAAAAAACTTACCCTAGTATTCCAGTACATCAAATTGATGAACGCTTTACTTCTAAAATCGCTAAACAAAGTATTTTGGCTAGTGGAATAAAAAAGAAAGGAAGGCAGAATAAAGCTTTAGTGGATGAAGTAAGTGCTACTATCCTTTTGCAGGATTATTTGGATTATAAATAGTTTATAGAGTAGGTGCTTTTTTGTTTTTATGACAATCCTTTACAGCTAAAATCGATAGAAAGTCACTTTATGAAAATACTAGAAATAAAACACTAAAAAAATAAAACACACTATTAAGTATTGTTTTTCAGTAATTTAAACATATTTATATAAAGTTTTAAAATATCCGTATTTGTACGGATATACTTGTTAAATATTTTATATATATTTGGGTTTGAAAATTATAGGGAAGCCGAAAACTAATTTAGAGTAGGTAATATTAAAATATATTTGTTATGAGAAAAATTTACAGTTTAATGGTGGTTGCTATTTTAGGGACTACAACAATGTTTGGGCAAGGTTTTGGAGTAGGTTTAGATTATGCAATGTGGAATGGTGCAATGATTGAGGATTCTGAAACTACAGGGTCAACAATTCTTGCAGTAAACTACACTCACAATTTATCTGAAAAGATGGACTTAGTAGGTTCTGTTGGTTATGGAATGGGCTTTAGTGTTGTTCCTATGAAAGCAGATTTGAATTATGGAATTACAAATAAACTTTCTGCTAATTTAGGAATGGGTCTATATATGATTTCTGATTCAACTTATGATGCAAATGCTATAGGTGTTGTTGATGTGGATGCTCCAAATGAAGCTGTTGAAGCTTCAACTAATGAATTTGGCATGAATCTTGGTTTAAGTTACCAAGTTACCAGTGCTATTTCATTAGGATTTAATTACAATATGATTAAGAGTGGTGATTATGATTTTAACGGTATGCAATTTGGATTATCTTATGCTTTTGGAAGTAGTTCTGAAAAAGGTGATAAGCCTGCAAAAAAGAAGAAACCTGCAAAAAAGAAGAAGACTTCAAAGTAATAATTAATAAACAAATAAAATGAAAAATATAAAAAAAATAATTTACTTCTTTTCTCTATTGCTTTTTGTTAGCTCTTGTTCGTTTTCAGAGAGAATAACTCTACCGCAATATGTAACAGTAAAAACAATTAATTCATTGCAAAACGGTATGTCAAAAGCTGAAGTTGCAAATAAAATGAGTGTAGCCCCTTTTGATGCTTATCATGCTTTACAGAGTGGTTGTGAGCTTTATAGTTATAAATATGTTTTGAATGACCAAAAAATAAGACCTGTAGATAAAGATAGACGTACTGGTTTAAAAGGAAATCAAGCGCATTATACACAGCCTAAGGATGTTTATGTATATTTTAAAGATGATAGATTGGTTGATATTATTACAGATTTAGGAATAGCTCATGGAACTGGCTTAGATGATTTTGGCAATAAACTTGAGTCTGCTTGTGCAGGACCAATTTCTGGATGTACGGATGCTGAAGCATTAAACTACAATAAAGAAGCAAATACAGATAATGGTAGTTGTGAGTACTGTCCTTGTGATTACATGAAGAATCCAGATTATGATCCTATTAGAAATTGTGGCGATAAATGTATCCCTGTCGAATCAGTAGGCAAAGAAGGTAATGGTAATACTTCAGAAGATGACTGTACAATTTGTGATATTGTTAAAAATGCGTCAGCAAATACCACAATAAATGTAACAACTGTAGCTCCTTGGGAAGGGGCTAGTGCTAAACAGACATCTAATAGTTCTAATTCAAAATCAAACTCTAAAGCATTAGAAAAAAGAAAAAAGAAACTTGACAAGTTGAATAAATCATTAGCTAAATCTAAAGCAAAAGATGCTAAAAAGGGCAAGGTTTCAAAAAAGACTAAAATATTACAGAAAGTCGTAGATAAATTAAATAATAATAAAAAATAATTTAAAATGAAATATATATTATACATATCGATAATAGTACTTGCATCTTGTTCTAGTGAGTCTTTAGTTGTGAAGCCAGAATACACTACAACTGATTTAATTTATTCTTTAAATGTTGGAATGTCTGAGTCAGAAGTAATTAAAAAATTGGGACTTTCACCATATGATATTACATACAATTTATCAAAAAACACAAAGGTTCTTGTTTGGAAATATAAAAGACCTTATCATGAGATTAATAGAAAATCCAAAGGTAGTAAGTCATCATTGTCTTCTGGTACTGAAAAATTTAAAGATGATTTAAAGTTATTTACTTATTTTACTAATGGAGAATTAGTCCGATTTTATACTGATTCTGGAAAATCTAATAGTCAGACATTATTTAATACTCAGCATAATCTAGAGACTATAACAAAATAGTTTATTGTAATTCTTAATTTTATAATTACATATTCTAATATTATAAAAAAAGCCGAGTATTTGCTCGGCTTTTTTTATAATCAAAAGATTAAAGTTTCTTTTTAAGAAACTGACCGGTAATTGATTTTTTGTATTTTATAATATCTTCAGGAGTTCCTTCAAAAACTATTTTTCCTCCTTTATCGCCCCCTTCTGGTCCTAAATCAATAATCCAGTCGGCACATTTTATTACATCCAAATTGTGTTCAATACAAACTATGGAATGTCCTTTTCCTATTAGGGCATAAAAGGAATTTAGCAGTTTATTTATATCATGAAAGTGAAGTCCTGTTGTGGGTTCATCAAAAATAAATAGTGTTTTTTCTGTAGTATTTCCTTTCCCTAAAAAGGAGGCTAATTTTATTCTTTGGGCTTCACCACCACTTAAAGTGTTGGATGATTGGCCTAATTTAACATAGCTCAAGCCAACATCTTGTAGGGGTTGTAGTTTTCGTGCAATACTCATTTCGTTATTACTTTCAAAAAACTGAATAGCTTCATGAACGGATAAGTTTAATATATCCGAAATGTTTTTATCACCTACTTTTATCTCTAGTATTTCTTTTTTAAAACGCTTTCCTTTGCAATGCTCACACTCCAGGTGCACATCTGCCATAAACTGCATCTCTACTGTCGTTTCTCCTTCTCCTTTGCAGTGTTCGCATCTGCCTCCATCTACATTAAAGGAAAAGAATCCTGTCTTATATTTTCTGGTTTCAGCTAAAGGTTGGCTAGCAAATAGTTTCCTGATATCATCATATACTTTTATATATGTTGCAGGGTTCGATCTTGATGATTTTCCGATAGGATTCTGGTCAATAAACTCTAACTTAGTCAGGTTTTGTGTGCTGACGCTTATATTTTCATAATTCTTATTGGCTTTGCTAAAGTTGCCAAAATAAGTGTTTAAAGCAGGTTTAAGTATATCTCGTACTAGGGTTGATTTTCCTGAGCCACTCATTCCTGTTACTAGGGTAAGTCCATTTAATGGGAATTCAACATTAACATTTTTAAGGTTATTTTTATTGATTCCTTCTATGCTGATTTTATCTTTAGTACTCCTTCTGTTTTTGGGTGTAGGAATTTCTAATTTTCCTGATAAGTATTGAGTAGTTAAACTTTTTTTTTCTTTATATATGTCCTTTAGTTTTCCTTGAAAGATAATTTCTCCACCATGAATTCCTGCTTCAGTACCAATGTCAATGATTTGATCAGCTTGTCCCATTATTTCCTCATCATGTTCCACTACAATCACAGTATTTCCTATGTCTCTTAATTCTTTTAGAATCTTAATAAGGCGTTCTGTATCTTTGGAATGCAACCCAATACTAGGTTCGTCTAGTATATACATAGCACCTACTAGCGAGCTTCCAATGGAAGTAGCCAAGTTAATTCTTTGTGATTCTCCACCTGATAGAGTGTTGGATTTTCTGTCTAATGTTAGGTAGCTTAAGCCAACCTCATTTAAGTAGTGCAGTCTACTGCTAATTTCTTGTGTTAGTCGGTCACCAACTTTGCTGTCAGCAGCATCTAGTGTAATATTTTTGAAGAATAGTAGCGCTTCTCCTACATTCATTTTCACAATGTCAGTTATATTTTTGTTAGCAACCTTTACATATAGTGCGTCTTTTCGTAATCTTGACCCACCACATTCATCACATTCAGTTTTACCCCTATACCTAGCAATCAATACTCTATTTTGTATTTTGTATTTATCACTTTCTAGTTTCTGGAAAAACTGATGTATTCCTTTACATTTATTTTTCCCGTTCCAAAGGATGTCTTTTTCTTCATCTGTTAATTCATGATAAGGCCTGTGAACTGGAAAGTCAAATTTTGCAGCACGAATAATAAAACGATCCTTCCATTTACTAAGTTTTTCACCACTCCAACAGCCTACAACTCCTTGGTATACCGAAAGGTTTTCGTTACTGATTACCTTCTTTTTATCTATCCCAAGTATGGAGCCAAATCCTTCACATACCTTGCAGGCTCCATAAGGATTGTTAAACGCAAAAAGGTGAGTACTTGGTTTTTCAAATTGTATTTTATCCAGTTCAAACTTATTTGAAAAGTGATAGGTATTGTCTTTTATAAGTAGGTTACACTCTCCATTCCCTTCAAAAAAGGCAGTTTGAATCGAATCAGCAATTCTTCCTTCTATATTAGTTTCGTCAATAATAATACGATCAATTACAACTTGAATTTCGTTAGCTGTAACCTTTGTTTCATTCTTAAGTAATTCTTTTATCCTTGTTATTTCTCCTTTGTAGAATACACGAGAGAATCCTTGTTGCCTTAAGGATGAAAGGATATCCTTTTCTTCTGATTCTTTATAAGAGGCTAATATGACAACAACTTCTTCTTTCTTTTGGGCTAGTATAAAATCAACCACATCACTTACTTGGTGGCGTTTAACTTCTTTTCCTGAAACTGGTGATATTGTTTTCCCGACTCTAGCGAATAGTAATTTTAAGTAGTCGTATATTTCGGTGCTTGTACCAATAGTTGATCTAGGATTATTGGTAGTTGTTTTCTGTTCAATGGCAATTGCAGGGCATATTCCAAGTATTTCATCTACTTCAGGTTTTTGTAGTTTTCCAAGGAATTGACGGGCGTATGATGAAAGGCTTTCAATGTATCTTCTTTGCCCTTCAGCAAACAAAGTGTCAAAGGCTAATGACGATTTTCCACTTCCTGAGACGCCAGAAATGACAATAAGCTTGTCTTTTGGGATATTAATTGATATGTTTTTTAGGTTGTGCACTCGTGCACCTCTAATCTCAATATTTTCAGTAGTATTTGTTTGTTTTTTAGTCATCTAATTTTTACAGAATTTGCAAAGCTAAGAAATTAGATTTGGATATTTAAAATTGTTTTACTATATTTGACCCTGAATTCGTACAATTAATTAACAATTTACCCGCCTATAGACACACATCTACTTTAACATTTTTATTAACTAAAAACAAAAGTAGTATGTTGTCAAACAATCTTACCGATAAAGTATTAGTGCAAAATTTTTTAAATGGTGATAATAAATCATTTGAAACATTATTAAGCAGACATAAAAGTAGAGTATTTGCTTTTATTATGTCCAAAGTTAAAAACCGTGATATTACTGAGGATATTTTTCAGGATACCTTTATAAAAGTCATCAATTCCTTAAAAAGAGGAAAGTATAATGAGGAAGGGAAATTCCTGCCTTGGATGATGCGTATTTCTCATAACCTAGTGATTGATCATTTCAGAAAAGAATCAAAAATGAGAAAAATAAGGCCTACTGCTGAATTTGATATTTTTGATGTGCTTGATGATGGAAGTAAAAATCAGGAAGAGATGATGATTCAAACTCAAGTGCATTCCGATTTGAAAGTATTAATTGAACAATTGCCTGATGATCAAAAAGAAGTATTAAAGATGAGGTATTTTGAAGACTTATCGTTTAAGAAAATAGCCGATTTAACTGATTCGAGCATCAATACCTCTTTGGGTAGAATGCGCTATGCTTTAATCAATCTTAGGAAGTTAGCCGAAAAGCAACATATTGATTTACAAGTAAAATAAAACTTTATTTAGATAATATAAAGTAGACTATTGCGTTCAGGATGTATAATGAAACTTAAAAACATACTATATGAGCAAAAACTCTACTTTAAAAATGTGGGATCATCTGTTAAAAGAGGAATATACTTCCTTTGACAAATCGGTACACAAACTCCTTTCTGAAAGTCAGATTGGACCAAAAAAAGAAACTATAGATACTATTCTTGCGTATGCAAGTTCAGTGAAAGCAATTAGAACAAAATCGAATGATAAAATTCTAATTTCGTTAAACTAAGTGGTTTTGGTTAGTAAAAGAGGTCTTTAGGCCTCTTTTATTTTTTACTTTTGTTTCTGTGAATAAAAAAGAAAGAACGAAACATTTTATAGCTCATTTTTCTGAGCATATGCCAGAGGCAAAAACAGAATTGGATTACACAAATGTTTTTGAGTTAACGGTTGCCGTACTCCTTTCGGCACAATGTACTGACAAGCGCGTAAATATTATTACTAAAAATTTATTTAGAGAGATGCCAACTGCTGAGGTTATGGCTGAGGCTTCAATAGATGCTATTTTTGATTTGATAAAATCCTGCACCTATCCAAGGAATAAGGCTAAGCACTTGTCAGGAATGGCGAAAATGCTAATGAATGATTTCAATGCGGAGATTCCCGCTAACCTAGAAGATTTACAGAAATTACCTGGTGTAGGGAGGAAAACTGCCAATGTAGTGGGCTCTGTTTACTTTGATATCCCTGCTATGCCAGTGGATACACATGTATTTCGTGTGGCTGACAGAATTGGGCTAACTACTAATGCTAAAAATCCCTTACAATCAGAATTGCAATTACTGAAACTTTTCCCAACTGAAAAATTGAATATTGCTCATCATTGGATGATATTGCACGGAAGATACCTTTGTAAAGCAAGAAGACCAGAGTGTGAAAGGTGTGGAATTACTGAGATCTGTAAGTATTTTGCTAAAAAGTAATTTTGTTAATAAAACTAGCTTCAATTTTTTGATGTTTGATTGATAATTCCCCTAATTTGTATAAAATAAATAGCTATGAGTAAAAAAGATCAAAGTGCTAAATTAAAGGCACTAGAACTTACATTAGGTAAGTTAGAAAAATCCTACGGAAAAGGAGTAGTAATGAAGTTAGGTGATAGGGTGGTAGAGGATATTGAAGCTATACCAACAGGTTCAATTGGGTTGGATTTAGCCTTAGGAATAGGTGGATATCCAAGAGGTAGAGTGATTGAAATATATGGTCCTGAAGCTTCAGGGAAAACAACTTTAACAATACATGCAATTGCTGAAGTGCAAAAGCAAGGAGGTATTGCTGCATTTATTGATGCTGAGCATGCTTTTGATGCTGCATATGCAAAAAACTTGGGTGTTGATGTAGATAATTTATACATTTCACAACCTGATAATGGGGAGCAAGCTTTAGAAATTGCGGATTATTTAATTTCTTCAGGAGCTGTAGATTTAGTTGTGATTGATTCTGTTGCTGCACTTACGCCAAAATCAGAAATTGAAGGAGAGATGGGAGATTCTAAAATGGGATTACATGCTCGTTTAATGTCGCAAGCACTTAGGAAATTAACAGCTACAATTAGTAAAACAAAATGTACGGTTATCTTTATTAATCAAATTAGAATGAAGATTGGTGTTATGTTCGGAAACCCTGAAACTACTACTGGTGGTAATGCCCTTAAGTTTTATTCTTCAGTCCGTTTAGACATCAGAAGAATTGGTGCAATTAAAAATGGTGAAGATATTATTGGTAACAGAACTAGGGTGAAAGTGGTGAAAAATAAAGTAGCTCCACCTTTCCGTAAAGTTGAGTTTGATATTATGTTTGGAGAAGGAATTTCTCGTTCGGGTGAGGTGTTGGATAAAGCAGTTGATTTAGAAATTGTTAAAAAGGCCGGTTCATGGTTTAGTTATGGTGATACAAAGCTAGGACAAGGGCGTGATGCTGTAAAACAAATGATTGCTGATAATCCTGAGCTTTCGGAAGAAATTGAAACTAAGATTAAAGAATCTTTAACTCAAGAATAAATACTGATGGTGCGTAATATTGTATTTCTTGCTATTTTTTTATTGTCGGCTTGTGGTAGTAAGGAAAATAATACTGAGAAATCAGAGATTGTTTTACTTTCTGAAAGCATTCAGAGCGACCCAACTAATACTGCTTTATTATTAGATAGAGCAAACTATAATAAAGAACGTAATAATTTAGAGTCGGCACTGTTTGATTTAACTCAATGTGTGCAATTGGATTCTTTAAATAGTGCATTTCATTTAGCTGTAGGCGAAATTTATTTTGAGCTTTCAAAAAAGCCTAATGCAAACGGGAGGTATCCTTTATTAGTAAAGAACCACCTTACTAAGGCTATACAATTAAATGAAAAGGATGAGAAATCTCATGCTTTATTAGGGGAATTGATGTTGGCTTATGCTAAATATAAAGAGGCAATTGAGCATTTTAATGCTTCTTTGAAAATTGAATATAATCAGGCAAAAACACACATGCTAATGGGCTATGCTTTTAAGCAGTTAAATCAAACCGATAATGCAATTAATTGCTTTAGAAATGCGGTAAATGTTGACCCTGAATTTAAAGAAGCTTTTGTGCAATTGGGACAGATGTTTCATATGAAGGGCGATACTATTGCTGTGGTGTATTATGATAATGCATTGAATCTTGATCCTGCAGATGAAATGACACTCTATAACAAAGCATTATTTTATCAAAGTATTATGGATTGGAATGCTGCATTAGAGGCTTATACCGATTTACATAAGGTAAGTTACACCCATAGCAGTGGCCATTACAATATAGGGTTTATCCATATGGAACTAGGGCTGTATGATGTGGCAGTCAATAATTTTGCTGATGCTATTTATTCTAATTCTGAATTTTTTGAAGCTTACTATTCCAGAGGAAATTGTTTTGAAACTTTAGGGAATATAAAACAAGCCGAAATTGATTATAAAAGAGCGATAGAAATTAATCCTGATTACACTTTTGCTATTGAAGCTTTAGAACAATTACAATTTAAAAACAAAAACTTTAATAAATAAATGACTGTACAAGACCAAATAACAAACGATATAAAAGAGGCTATGAAAGCCAGGAATGTAGATAAGTTAGCAGCACTTAGGGCTGTAAAATCTGCTATTATGCTAGAGGCAACTAAGGATGGAAGTACAATAGTTGCTGATGAGGTATCCTTGAAACTAATTGCAAAATTGGTAAAGCAAAGAAAAGATTCTGCTGCAATTTTTGAAGAACAGAATAGACCTGACTTAGTGGTTGATGAAGTAAATCAATTGGCTTACTTAGAGCCTTATTTGCCAGCTCAAATGAGTGAGGATGAGGTAAGGAAAGTAGTGCAAGAGGTTATTGCAAAGGTGGGTGCATCATCTCCTGCTGATATGGGAAAATGCATGGGCCCATTAATGGGTAGGCTTAACGGAAAAGCAGATGGTTCACTTATTTCTAGATTAGTGAAAGAGGAACTTTCATAAGATAGATTAAGAAAAATAGAGGTAATAAAAAAGGCGAACATTTGTTCGCCTTTTCTTTTTTAGCACCAACTAAAAAATTTATTTTACTTTATTCACAACAGCTTTAAAAGCTTCTGGATGATTCATTGCTAAATCAGCTAAAACTTTTCTGTTTAACTCAATTCCGTGAGCATGAATTTTACCCATAAATACTGAATAAGACATTCCTTGTAATCTTGTTCCTGCATTAATTCTAGCAATCCATAATGCACGGAAAGTTCTCTTTTTGTTTTTTCTATCACGGTATGCATATTGCAACCCTTTTTCTACAGCATTTTTTGCTACTGTATGTACGTTTTTTCTTCTTCCAAAGTATCCTTTGGCAGCTTTAATGATTTTGTTTCTTCTAGCTTTGGCAGCTACTGAATTGACCGATCTTGGCATAATTTAATGTTTTTTGGTGTATAGTGGCCTTTAATTTTTGTGCCCTTGTTTGAACTACATACCTGGTTAATAACCTAATTTGTTTTAAAGTCCTAACTGAAGTTTAACACTCTTTGTATCAGCTTTTGATACATATCCTGTCTTAGTTAAGTTGTGCTTTTGTTTAGTCTCTTTCTTAGTTAAGATGTGTGACTTAAACGCATGCTTTCTTTTTAATTTACCAGAACCTGTAAGTTTGAATCTCTTTTTGGCTCCAGCCTTTGTTTTCATTTTTGGCATTGTCTCTTTTGTTTTATTTCTTCTTTTTTGGTGCTATAATCATTATCATTTTCTTTCCTTCAA
>Ga0206679_10001373_pt1 | contig 20084 bp, 13 predicted proteins | sample M110012015metaG_FD_155464 | JGI IMG/M metagenome (GOLD analysis project Ga0206679, IMG submission 155464) | Ammonia-oxidizing marine archaeal communities from Monterey Bay, California, United States - M1 100m 12015 | ecosystem: Environmental > Aquatic > Marine > Intertidal zone | place: USA... | reverse complement strand
AGCGACGGCCAATTGGAATCAGGTCACCTTTGAGAAGGGCACAGATGTCATTCAGCTTGGAACTGCTTACTGCCTTTCCGCCAGCGTGAACTCCTCGGGACAGAGCGGCCAGATCCAGGCAATTGGAAACCCCTTCGCGGGAGCAGGACTCCTCTCCCTACTTGCGGACCAACTCCCAGCGAACGAGTTTGGGTATTTCATCTTGGGAAATGCGCAGTCGTTCATCCCTTCCCCGGGCGGCAGTCAGGGCAATCTTTGCGTTGCTGGCAATCTTGGGCGATTCGTTTCACAGGCAGCGTCCACCGGTACCGGCGGGACGCTTGAGATCGTAGTTGACACCAGTGCGCTTCCGACCTGGCGGCGGTCTCCGTTGTTCCCCGGTCGGACGTGGAATTTTCAGGCGTGGTACACGGACAGCAATCCAGGCCCCACCTCCAATTTCACCGATGCTGTCGGCGTGACCTTCCTTTGATAGGGGCCTCGGGCAGGGGCCCGTTTTGGGGAATTTGGGCAACCTTGGGGTGAAACCTCAACGCGTTTGATTCGTTCTTATTCATGGCGGAGGCCATGGATTATGAATGAGCGTAAAAGGTGGTTGGTGTGGGGTGGATTCGTACTGGGAGTCGTGACGCTGGTTGGCTGGTGGTTGCAACCCGTTCCTGGTAGCGAAGGCGTGACTGCAGACCAGCCAGGTAAAAGCTCTGGGATCGACACGTCGGTGTCCCTGGCATCCGAGCAGGGTGCAGCCCCGGTTCGGGTTGCGGATTTGGCCTCGGAGACTGGGCCAGAGATACTGCTTGGGGACGAAGACTTGATTGCGGCCTTGAGGGCACTGGGGTCCCTCGACGAGAACACGGGGGGGACTGTGTCAGCCATCGAGCGTCGGGTGGATGAACTCACCATGGCGGTCATTTCTCCTATTGGTCGCTTGCAGCGGGCGGTCGAGCTGCTCACGGAGGGCCGTCTGACGGAAGACCCGACTCTGACCAGCGCCCCTGAACGGGGTGCGGTGAGGGGGCTTGTGTTGGGCTCTTTGCTCCATCGCCATGGTCAACGATCCAAGAGCAAGTTGCGGGCCAGCAGTCCCGAGAACGTGGTCTGCCTCGCCCTCGAAGGGGCGCCCACTTGGACTCCGGCTGTCCGGGATCAACTGCTCCATCTCGCCAACGCCTGCGCCACGGACAAGGGTCGCTTCGTGACGGGAAAGCACATCCGCCTCGTGGTCGAACTACGCGCGCTTCATCCCGATCTGCGCTCGTTCTACAGCGAGCTGTTGGGTTTTATCATGGTCGACCTACCGAAAGTGGACCAGCACCTCTTGCTCGACATCCTGCAAGGAGAACAGGAGGATCCCCTGTTGGTGCGCCTGGCCCTCAAGCAGCTCTTTGACCAGGGCAAGGCCCAGCTGGCGATGGGTCTAGCACGGGCCCTGTTGGTTGGGGAGGACACGAGGAACCGAGTGCGAGTTGCTGCCTTGTCGGCCGTGGCGGGTTCCGCCCCGATGGACTTGGCCCTGGACTTCGTGACGGAGTTTGGGCGCGCTGGCGATCTCACTGTGTCCATGGCACTTGCCCATCGCCCTGGTGGAGAAGACGCTGTCCTGGAACGCTATAGCGAGCTCGTCATGGGTGGGGCTGCTGGTGACACCCGTCGGCTGTTGATTGCAGGGGTGACGAACCAGAGCATCCTCTTGGGCGTAGCACAGACAGATCCCGCAGCTTCTGTTCGGTCCCAGGCAATCATGAGCGGCACTGGGATTGCCGAGGTCCATAACCCGGAACAGTGGCTGGATCTCTTGGAACAAAGCGTTGGCGTGACCTCCAGCGATTCAGCAGCCTTGCCATCTGGTCGGGCGGCCTATGCCGGCATCAACATCCTTCGTCAAACCGCCCGCAAGAGCAGCCCCGTGTTCAAGCGTACTGTTCAGTTGCTTGAGGCCCTGCTCGATGAAGGCGCGCTGGGCGAGGGGACTGCGGGCATCGTGCGCAAGGAGCTCAGCGCAATCGGAGTGCCACGCTAAGAAGGACAAGGGGGAATGGTCCCCTTCACGCCCGCAAGGGTGATTTTGTAAGTAGAAGGAGAAATGAAATGAGCCGAATTTTTGTATCGACCGCCGTTTGTGCAGTTACGAGTTTGCTAGTTCCAGGATGGGCAACCGCCCAGGGGAGTGGGACTGCCTGCCCGGACACGAGAGCAACAGAGATCGAGGTGGAGGCGTCGACAGGAGGACTGATCTTCAACTGCCGAGGTGCGAGCTTCGAAATTGACGGAGTCACAATCAACACGGGAGGGTCCATGTGTCCTCAGCATGTGATCATTGTCCCGGCACACCAAATCTGTGAAGGGATACCCCTTGAGGGGCACCGTTGCGTCTTTGAGGGCGACGTAGCGGTCCAAGTTCATTGGTTTGAGTGTCGAGCAGAGTGGATGCTACTTGGCATCTTCGGGGCCTCGGTTCGTTGCACCCCCAGCCTTGATGCAAACGGGGCAGGCAAGGTGACCGCCGGAGGGGTTATTGAAGACTTCAAGACCGGGAAGTGTCCGGAGCTTGCTTCCGAGCTAGATGAAGTGGGTCCCGATACGGGTTCGGGGAGGGGCGACTCGGGCTCCGACGGATAGGCCCTCCCTCAGCGCCCGGCGTGCTCGCTTGCCCAAGTTGGGAGTCGTCGCGCCGGCTTGGGTGGCGGCGAGCAGGGCGAAGGCGAGGTCGGTATCGTGGGCTGCCATTTGGTCAGGGCGTCTTGTTGGGGCCAGAAGGGGAATCCTGTGGCTAAGTTGGAGATCTCGTCAAATCAGCGGTTGAACAGGAAGCTCGGGCTGGTAGCCAAGGCCCAGGCTAGATCTCTTGCGGTGGCGAGCCGGATCTGGGCTGTCATGTCTGGCGCGGTTAGCAGGTAAGCACGATGGAGCAGTTGCAATTGCTCATCCGTGCGTGATCCTGGATCGGTTAAGAGAGCGAGTGTGGTCTCTTGGTTGAGCCCTTTGTACCGAATGGGCCGAGGGCTGCGTGTGAGGCTGATCCGGCCACGGCCAAGGGTGTGTTGGGATCCATACATCTGGGTCATGGTGACCACCAAGATCGTGCCACCCTCTTTGCCGAAATTGTTCTCCGCTTCAAATACGGCAACATGGCGTTGGTTGGTTTGGGGAATGATGGCCCAGCCCTTAGCAGGATCGCCGTCTATGGCTCCTGCCACGGCCCAATTACTTTGAGAGAAATCGGCTGTCGCCACCTTGAGGGGCACGCGCTCTACACCGAGAATATCCGACTTGGGGATGGCGATAACTTCGAGCTCGTTCAGGACAAAGTTGCCATTCTTAGAGCGGCCGGGGCCTCCGTCGGGCAGGGAGTCATGGGGTAGCGTCTCCAAGCGCAGTCCGGTGTACCCGCTTTCCTTGACCACCATGGTGATGGTTGTGCGGTCCGTGTCGGGCGATGCGCCAGTCATGAGGAAACTTCCATCCTCGGCCACTTCGATCGTGACTCCTCCTTCTGACTGGGCCTTCAGGATCGTGGGGGTGAACCAAAGCGTGTCGCCCATTTTAGCCTCCCATGCGTTTTGGCCCACGGTGAAGGCTTTAAGTGCACTTGGGGGCAAGGCATCCTTGTTGGCTCGCAGCATGGGATTCAAGTAAGGCAGCACCTGAGCAACCTCTTCCTCCCTGGGGGGGCGGCTGAGAAAGCGCATGTAGAGCTCCTCAAGCACATTCTCATTCGAGGGCTCGAAGCGGACCAATGATTCGATGGCGTTGCCCGGGGCGGCGATGGCCGAGGCCATGGTGGGCCCATTGACTAGATTGAGGGCTTGACCCAGGGAGATCGAATTAGAGCGTTCGCACTCACAAATGCTCTCACGCGGGGGCCGCCCAAATAGGTCCAAGAATCCATCTACGGTTTTAGTGGAAGAGTCGGGCAGCTGGGCAGCTCCGGTTCCGGGGCGGTGTCCCTTCAGTTGAGGTTCAGCGCCGGTGGCAGAATAGACCGCGTCAAACAAAATCTCAGCGGGTAGTCGCCGAGCTTGGGCATGGGAGTAATTGCGTCGATCGTCGGCGTTCCACTTATTGGTGCTCGTGCTGAGTTGGTAAGTCCTTGACTGGCAGATCTGGCGCAGGACGTGGCGCACATCAAAGCCGCTTTGAATGAATTCTTCTGTTAGGCGTTCTAGAAGTTCCGGATTCGTCGGTGGATTACCGGCCCGCATATCGTCGATGGGCTCTATCAGGCCCGTGCCGTTTAGGTAGGCCCAAAGCCGGTTGGTGTAGTTGCGAGCAAAGTACTGATTTTCGCTGGCGGTGACCCAGGCGGCAAACTGTTCCCGCCGGGGTGCGTCCTTGCCGATCATTCCTGCGTGTTCGAAGGGAAAGGAAAGTGACGCATTCTGGCCCGTGCGCTGATGGATGACTTCACCCTCGGACCCATCGCTAATAGCCTCATCTGCGCTGTAGCCGTCCTTGGCGGGAACGGCCGTGCGTGTGACCTGCGCTAAGTAGGCCGCCAACTCCCAGTGCTGGTCTTGGGTCCAGCGCTCGAAGGGATGGTCGTGACACTTGTTGCAATTGAAGCGCACCCCGAGGAAAAGTTGCGTGACCGACTCCATGGCCAAATCTGGTTCCCGTTGCACGCGCCAGAATGCAGTGGCCGGTTGTTCGCGAGTGGTCCCCCCGGCTGCAAGCAGTTTTCGTACGAACTCGTCGTAGGGCCTGTTGCTTGCAACTTCCTTCCGAATCCAATTACGCCAAGTGTTGACTCCCTGCGGCCCCAAGTACTTGGAGTTGACCTGCATTAGGTTGGCCCAACGGTTGGCCCAGTGCTCAACATAGGCTGGGCTTCCTAGCAGGCGTTCGATGAGTTCCAACCGCTTAACTTGGGAAGGCCTGGAATCCATCAGGAAAACTCGGGCCGCTTCCAGTTCCGGGATCTTTCCTGTTAGGTCCAGGGATACCCGGCGGTGGAAATCGGCATCGGAGCAGACATCTCCGGGCTGACTGCGTAGGGCGCGCAACTTCTTGTGGACCAGTTCATCAATCCAATTGAAGGTGGGGGTCTCCTGGTACTCCCAACCATCCCGATCGCCCATGACTACAAGTCGAGCGGCGGTATAATTGCCCTCATAGCGTACTAGAATCGCCGCTTCTCCCCGGCGCACGGCTGTGCCGAGTCCGCGCTTGTCCATCGTCAGGACTTCTTGGTCGCTGGCTTCAACAAAGGCCTGCGCTGTCACATCCCGTGCAGTCCCGTCCGAAAAAGTTGCTAGCACGCGAAATTGCTGACTCATGCCTGCGAGAGGAATCGCGGCCTCCTTGGGTATCACTTCGAGGGAAACAGGCCGGGAGTCGCTTTCCACCAACTTGGTTCCCTGCTCAATCCAGGCCAGCAACAAGTCGTAGGCTACAGAATTGGGATCGAGGACTTGCCCACCTTGATGGGGCACATGTGAGGTGGACTTGGTCAGGAACAGGCTTGCGTTGGGGGAGACTCGGTCCACGCGGCGTCCCGCCAAGTCACTGGTCAAAGCCAAATGATCTGCTACGGGGTCGTAGCCTCGCAGGGAGAGCTTGAATCCGTTTTTGCCATCGGCAGCGCCATGGCAAGTTCCAGCATTGCAGCCGAGACGGCTGAGCGCTGGGGCTACATCTCGCACGAATGAAACTCGCGGAGATTCACTCAGTCCAGTAACTTCAACCGGCACTTGGATTTCGACACCTTCTTGTCGAAAAACAAGCACCTCTTGGCCTTCCTTGAGAGGCTTAATGCGGCGTCGGTCATCAATCTGCACGAAGCTGGGTGCGGATACCAGCTCTGCGGAGCGGGTCCAGTCCAGGCTGATACCGTCTGGGTTCTTGCCCGTCAGAATCAACTGGACCGAATCGTATGGTCCGGAGAGTTGGATCGTGTCTGGGAAGGCGAGCAGGCTTGCCGTGGCGGGTTGCTCTTCACCGGCAAAGGAAAGTGCCAACAAGACAGCCGGCGCAAGAATTCGCAGTAGTGCAGTTCTCATTGGCTGCTCCTATCGGTAGCTAACGAAGCAGGCACTTGTGACTCCATGGGTGCGCAGGGGAACTCGCGAAGGGGCACACCATCTTGCAGGGAGTATTCCCGCACTAACCCATCGTCACCAGCGAGGGCCAACTTGGTTCCTGTGGGATGCAGAGCGAGGGCATAGACACCGAAGGGGAAAGCCATGCGCCAAAGCTCCTTGCCGTCCGCCGCATGAGACACACACACTTCTCCCTTCTGGCCCAAGCCGCTCACAGCCGCCACAAGAGATCCATCTGCACTCCACTCCACCCCGTAGATCAGCCCATACATGGCTGGGAGGGCACGGATCAGGTTGTAGTCATCCCCGATCACCCGCTTCTTGTCTCGGTGCATCTTGTAGATTTTGGGTACCCCATCGGCGCCACCCACTAGGAGCTCGTCCCGGACGGGATGACGACGCACACTAACCAGCCCCCCCTTCACCGCTCCAGGCGTGATGCTGGTGATGTTGTCGATGAACTGTTCAGTAGCCACTTTCACTAACTTTAGTGACCGGTCGCGGCTGACCGACACCAGGAAATCCCCCTCTTTGGACCAAGCAGTGCCCAATACCCAATCCTCATGTGTTGCTTGGTAGAGCACTTGTTTGCCCGTGTCGGCTTGTACCACTCGCACACTGCGGTCCGCACAGCCAAAGGCCACTCGCGTTCCATCCGGCGACCAGCTCAAACCACGCAGGGTGTCAAATGTGGTTTGGGTGGAAAGGGCGAGGCGCTTGCTTGCCGTGCTCCAAATCTGCAGTTCTCCTTGTCTGCCGGGAGTACCGCAGCCCACAGCTAGACGAGTCCCATCGGGTGAGAAGGAGAGGGACTCGATGCGCGGGGAAAGACCCACGAGTCGTGCTGCGGGAGGGGCAATCTCATCCTGCACTGGGTAGAGGAGAACCTCGTGCCAACCCGCCACCGCAAGCAGCAATCCGTCCGGGGAGTAGGCAAGAGAAGTGACCACTGGCAAGCATGGATAGACTGGCGGGTGCGCCCCATCGATGAGTGGGCCAGGCTTGACGGTGGTGTCGTTCAAAGCGCCCTCCGTAATCCAGCGACGAATGATCTCAATCTCTTCAGCCTTCAGTGGCTCCGCGTCTTCCGGCATTTCCGGTGGTTCACCGTCAGGAGAGAGCAGCAGTTCGAGCAACAGGCTCTGATCTGGCTGACCGGGAATGACCACGGGGTCTTCAGCGCGCATGAGGGTTTCGTAGCGCGTCAGGTTGAGTTTCCCCTTGGCCTTGGCCGGTTGGTGGCATCCGTGGCAACTGGCGCGCAGAATGGGGACTATGTCGCGCTCGAAGCTTACTTGCTGGGGTTCGGGTTCTTGGGCGGACAAGTTTGCAGACCCGAGCAGGGCCAGGATCACCGGGACGAAGCTCATCGTGTAAAGAGGTCCGTGACCGGTTGTCCGGGCACGAGTTCCCGTGGTTGGAGAAGGTGATTCAAGACCATCGTGTGAGGATCAATTCCCAGAGCGTGGTAAATCGTGGCAAGGAGATCCGTGGGGTGCACGGGGTCGCGCAGGGGTGCGGATCCCGTGGAATCGGACTCCCCGTGCACATGGCCTCGCTTGATCCCTGCTCCCGCCATGACTGCAGTGAAGCAGTAGGGCCAGTGATCTCGCCCGCCCGGATCGTTGTCGTTCCCAGAGGTAGACAGACCCTTCTTTGGACTGCGACCAAACTCACCCACGGCAACCACCAAGTTATCTTCTAGAAGGCCGCGCTCATCCATGTCCTCGATCAGTGAGGCGAGGGCAGGGTCGAAGCGCGGGGCAGCATCATCCCGCATACGCTTTTCTAGATCCTTGTGCACATCCCAAGAGTGCCGGTCCGAGTTGGCGTGTTTGGTCCAATTGACCTGAACAAAGCGGGTGCCGGCTTCAATGAATCGACGAGCCATCAAACAGGACTGACCAAATGTCGTGCGGCCATAGCGGTCTCGTAGAGCATCCGGCTCTTGGCTGAGGTCAAAGGCATCTTTGGCTCGACCCGAAACAATCAGATTTAGAGCTGCATCAAAGTATTCATCTAGGCTCATCCTTTGAACGGCCGTGCGCAAATGGGGATCTCCCGCGCTGACCATGTCGCGAAGCTTCGCACGCCGTCCAAGGCGTTGGACCGAGAGTTCCGGGCGCAGGCTCAGAGCCGCAGCATGGATACGGTCCATTTTGGTTTCATTGAAGTCATCCCCTGAGGGATACAGCGTGTAAGGATCGTAGGCACGACCAAGGAATCCTGCATAGCCAGCCTTGCCAATGATATTGGACTCCTGAAGGGGCCGAGGCAACATCACGAAGGGCAGCATGGCCGTCTCTGGCGGCTTCAGCTTGGCAATGTTAGATCCTAGGTTTGGAAAGTCCTTTGGCGAGGGGGGGTCGAGCTGTCCCGACGGGCTGACTTTGTCGGCGGTGTAGCCGGTCAACATCTGGTAGTGCGCAGCTGTGTGATTGAATAAGCCGATGGGGGCATAGCTCATGCTGCGGATAAAAGTCAATCGGTCGGTCACTTGGGCGAGCCGCGGCAACAGCTCGGTGACTTCCATCCCACTTACCTTGGAACTAATCGTCTTGAAGGGGCTGCGCACTGAGTCAGGCACATCATCTTTGGGATCCCAAAGGTCTAGATGACTGGGTCCGCCCTGGAGGAAGATAAGGATCACGCTCTTGGCACGGCCCCAGCCCGGGCCACCACTCAGGGGCGTTGAGAGAGCCCGTGCACCTAGGCTCTCTGTCAGGGATAGACCAAGGAGAGAACTCCCTCCGATGCGGAGGAGTTCTCGCCGTGAAGAGGGGGGGAGTGGCATGGGAGGGGGGCTTTCCTAAGAAGTGGAGGTTTACACAGTCTAAGCAGCCCGTGGAACCTGTGCGGATGAATTCGCAGGAAGGCCCAAATGGTCTCATCAAGGACACGATTAGGGTGGAAATCGAGCCTATGACTCCATCGGAAAGCATGCTTGGGAAAGTGGTGCACAAGGGAGGGCGTAGACCGCAATGGGGGTTGCGCCTTGTATTGGGGCTGACGCTCGTAGGGGTAGGCCTTCCGCTTGGGGGAGCATGGATATTCTCATTTACGGTGCACGTTTCAGCGGTAGGTGAGTGCTTCCCTGGCGGATTGGGGGATCAGTTATCCAGCGCGCCGCTCGCGGCGATTGCGGCCAGCACGCGTTCTTCTAGATCCGGCGGGCAAACCACTAACTCGTGATTGTGCGGGTCCTCTCGGTTGTACACATGGGCTTCACCGCGCAGCTTGGATACATGCCAACCCAATGATCGTGCAATGCACTCCGGCGCGCACGTGTCCCATTCTTTGAGGCCGATCTGGTGCACATAGAGATCCGCTTCGCCCGTCAACAACATGCATACCTTGTTGCCCACACTGCCCGCGGGAACCAGGTCTGCGTCCATGGCTGCGGCGAAACGCTCGACCCATTCGGGGGTGTGGCTGCGGCTGACCGCGACCTTGAGGCGTGGGGAGGACGGATCCGTCCCCCGGCGTAAGACCACGCCCTGATCTGCGGCCGGGCCTTCGAGGCCACTGCGCTCGGCGCCCGGGGCACAGACTCCCCAAAGCAATCGGCCCTGGGTCGGAAGAGAAACGGCCCCTAGGATCGGCTTGCCGTCGATGGCAAGAGCCACGTGCACGGCCCAATCGTGCCGGCCAGCGGAATATTCCTTGGTGCCGTCGAGGGGGTCCACGATCCAAGCGCGAGAACAAGAGGTCCGGCCGGGATCGCTGATGGTCTCCTCGGACAGGAGCCCGTCCTCGGGAAAACGGCCCAGGATCAGGCCCTGCAGGTAGCCGTCGGCGGCTTGGTCGCCCACATCGCCCATGATCGCGCCCTCCCAGCGGCCGGTTTTGCGCAGGCGGTCGAGGCGTTCCCCGGCTTGGGTGGCGGCGAGCAGGGCGAAGGCGAGGTCGGTATCGTGGGCTGTCATGGGGTCGGGGTACCCTGTTGGGGCCAAGAGGGGAATCCTGCGGCCAAGTTGGAGATCTCGTCAAATCCCTCTCGGGAGAGGAATTCGCAAGCTTCTGCAGAGCGTACACCGGCGGCGCAGTAGATCAGAAGGGCCTTGTGGCGTGGGAGCTCGGAGATTCGGCTTTCCAGGGCGTTGAGGGGAATGTGGAGGGCCCCCGGGATCATGCCCGAGCGGGTCTCCGATTCCGTGCGCACATCCAGGGCCAGGGCACCCGCCGCGACCCGCTGGGCGGCCTGCTCTCCGTCCAGGTCCTCCCAAAGTCGCTCCTCCAGCAGCATTTCTGAGGTCATGGGTTTGCCACTAGCCATGCGGGCGAGGGCCCTGCGCTGGTAATCCTGGGCCTGCTCGGCGCGCTGTTCATGATTGGCGAGCCGGCGGCGCAGATCATTGTTCGAAGATTCGATCCATTGGCGTACCTCCGCCGACTTTAGGAGGGCGAGCACGCCTAGGCCGAGGGCTACATGGGCGAGGACGATGGAAATCAGTGGCAGGGTCATTTGCCTCTTATCGTAGGGCAATGCTATGTCGATGGGGTGAAAACCCCTATTGCTTCAGCATCCAGTATTAGGTCTCCGAGCCTCGAACTGGGAACCCTGACATACTTTCTGCCAATCCCTCGTTCCAAGCGGCCCATTGGTGGGTAATCTAGTGGGCGAAAACACGAGTGCTGGGCTAGGATTTCTCTGTGAGCCCTTCCCCCTGGATCTCTATCTAGCCCTCTCAATTGAGCACCTGGCCCCAGGCCAGAACCCCCCTAATCATGACCAAGATCGAAACCCCCGGAGCCGACCTCCCCCTTCAACAGTTGGAGCGGGTCGTGATCCGATTCGCCGGAGATTCCGGCGACGGGATGCAAATCACCGGAAACCAGTTCACCCAGACCAGCGCGCTCTTCGGGAATGATTTGGCGACCCTCCCCGACTTTCCTGCTGAGATTCGTGCGCCAGCAGGAACGCGACCTGGCGTGTCAGGTTTCCAGTTGCAGTTCAGCTCCAAGGACATTCACACTCCTGGAGACGCGCCGGACATTTTGGTGGCCATGAACCCTGCGGCCCTGGTGGTCAACTTGGGAGACCTCAAGGCCGGCGGTACGGTGGTGGTGAACACGGGTGCGTTCAAGGCGAACGACCTGAAGAAAGCCAAGCTGGACAAGAACCCCTTGGAGGACGGCACCCTCGACGGATACCGCGTGATTCCGGTGGACATCAACGCGCGGGTGCTCGATGCCCTCGTGGACTCTCCCCTGAAGACGAAGGATAAGTCTCGCTGCAAGAACTTCTACACCCTGGGCCTGATGTATTGGCTTTACAGCCGCCCCTTGGAGGCGACCATTACCTGGCTTCATGAGAAGTTCAAGAAGCGCCCCGAGTTGGTGGAAGCCAACGTGCTTGCGCTCAAGGCTGGTTTCAACGCCGGCGACATCCGCGAGTTGTTCCAGGGCCAATACGAAGTCCCCAAGACTGACGAGCTGCCCGCGGGAACCTATCGCAACATGATGGGCAACGATGCAATTGCCATGGGCCTTGTGGCGGGTGCGAAAATGGCTGGGTTGACGCCCGTGTTGGGGTCCTATCCCATTACTCCGGCCTCAACGATCTTGGAGTCCCTCGCGTCTTACAAGCACTTCGGGGTGGTCACCATGCAGATGGAGGACGAGATCGCCGCGATTTGTGCAGCAATCGGCGCTTCCTTCTCAGGTTCTTTGGGAATTACCAGCACTTCCGGTCCGGGTATGGCGCTCAAGACCGAGGCCATGGGCTTGGCGATCTCTGCCGAGTATCCGTTGGTGATCATCAACATTCAACGCGCCGGTCCATCCACGGGCATGCCCACCAAGGTGGAGCAGTCTGACCTGTTGCAGGCCGTGTTTGGCCGCAACGGTGATGCACCAGTCCCTGTGATCAGTTGCTCGCGCCCCTCGGATGCTTTTCAGTTGACGATTGATGCTTGCCGTATCGCTGTTCAATACATGACTCCGGTGATCCTGTTGAGCGACAACTTCATCGCTAATGGTGCCGAGCCCTGGTGTCTGCCCGATATCGAGAGCTTCAAGCCGTTCCCGGTGGTGTTCAAGACAGACCCCGAAGGTCATCAGACCTTTGCACGTAACGAGAAAGGCGCCCGCGCCTGGGTTAAGCCTGGTACGCCGAAGATGGAGTTCCGTATCGGTGGTCTTGAAAAAGACGTCGAAGGAAACGTTTCTTATGACGCGGATAACCACCAGGCCATGACGAATCATCGTCACAACAAGGTGGCTGCGGTCGCCGAGTCAATCCCGACTCCTGAGCTTGATGGGCCTGACAGCGGAGATCTCTTGATTCTTGGATGGGGCTCGACTGTGGGCATTCTTACTCAGGCGGTGGAAACTGTCCGGGAAGATGGTGCTTCCGTCAGCCGCATGCACCTGACTCACATCTGGCCTTTCCCTAAGGGCCTCGACGAGATCTTCAGCAAGTTCAAGGCCATCATGGTTCCCGAGATGAACATGGGGCAACTGACCCGCATTTTGCGCGGCGAAATGCCGCAGCACAATTTCATTCCTTTCACTAAGGTCACCGGCCAACCGTTCCTCACCACCGAGGTCGTCGCCAAAATCAAAAACGTTCTCGAGGGCTGAACCATGACTGACACCGCAACGACAACACTGACCAAGAAGGATTTCGTCTCAGACCAAGAGGTACGTTGGTGCCCCGGCTGTGGAGACTATGCCATCCTCGCTGCCATGCAAAAGTACATGGCGGATTCGGGAGCGGACCCGGCTAACACCGTGTTTGTAAGTGGAATCGGCTGTTCCAGCCGTTTCCCCTACTACATGAACACTTATGGCTTCCACACCATTCACGGCCGGGCTCCGGCTATCGCCACTGGCGTGAAGGTCGCTAACCCGGACCTTAGCGTTTGGATTGTGACCGGTGATGGCGATGCCCTGTCCATCGGCGGCAACCACCTCGCCCATATCCTGCGCCGGAACCTCAATGTGAACATCCTGCTGTTCAACAACGAGATCTATGGTTTGACCAAGGGTCAGTATTCGCCCACCAGTCCCGTGGGAACCAAGAAGAAATCTACGCCCCTGGGCTCGGTGGATAGGCCCTTCAACCCGATCGCCTTTGCACTCGGGTGCAATGCGACCTTCGTGGCCCGCAGCGTCGATACGGATGCAAAGCACCTGACTCGGATTCTGGCTGCCGCGGACGCGCACCAAGGAACCTCCTTCATCGAGATTCTTCAGAACTGCGTGATCTTCAATAAAGACTTCTACAACAAGGTCGTTGACCGGTCCGTGCGAGCGGACATGACCGTGGACTTGATCCCGGGTGAAAAAATCGTCTACGGTGCCGACAAGGACAAGGGCTTGCGCTTCACCGCCAGCGGACTGGACACCTGCGGCGTGGATGATGCCGAAGTTTGGGATCCTTCCACGGCGACGGTTTCTCAGGCGTTTGCCATTGCCCAGTTGGACACGGACCCTGACACTCCCAAGCCCCTGGGGATCTTCCGGGCGGTGGACGCTCAGATTTACGATGAGTCTGTCCGCGAGCAGGTTCAGGACGCAGTGTCCACCAAAGGTGAGGGCAAGATCGAAGACCTGGTCTACTCCGGCGATCGCTGGACTGTGGGCTGAGCGCGCTTCTACGAAGTTTAAAAATCAACGGCCGGTCACCTCTTTGGGTGTCCGGCCGTTTTGTTTTGAAACCGATCGGGCCTGAAGGTTCCTATTCCTTGCGCTTCCGGCCGCGGCGAGGTGTCTCCTCATCGTCGCCTCCATACCCGAGCTGTTCCAATTGGGACTGATCGTCGCCTGTTAGGTCCACCGTGTGCTCAGGTATGGCTTCCGCTCGCATCCGTTCTCCCCATTGGGCAAGCAGTGGGGCGAGGGCCAAGACCCCCGCATGCTGACGGTTGTCGAGTGGTTTGGCTTCGGTTGGGTCGTTCTCTAGATCGAAAGCGGTGAGTTGCCCAAAGCGTCCCCGGGTCACGATTTTTAGGTTGCCCGAGATTGCCGCCCTCAGCTTTCCACCTCGATTGGTCTCGCTGAATATTACACGCGGTTGGTCTATCTGGGCGGATCCGGGGCGAATGTCTCGGCCTTCCACCCCTTGCTGAGGGGGCAGACCGAGGGTGCTCAAGAGCGTCGGGTACACATCGATCAAGGCCACCGGTTGTTCAACGGTGGTGGGTGCTATCCCGGGAATGTGGGCGATCAGCGGTACGCCAATCAGTTCCTCATGCAAAGTGCGAGCGTGGCCAATGCTGCCGTGATCGCCAAACTCTTCCCCGTGATCAGCGGTGAACACGATAATCGTGTTGTCCATGGCACCCGTGCGTTCGAGGTGGTCCAGGACTCGACCGATGTGCTCGTCCGTGTGGCGGATTTCAGAATCGTACAACCGCCGCAGCTCGTTGTAGTCGTCATCGCTCAAGTCGCGCCGCGCTTGCCAAAGCTCCTGATACAGTTGACCGCTTTTCACCAGTCCCACATAGTCGTTCGGTGGGGTGGGAGATCCTTCTTGTTCGATGTAGGCACAGTGGGGGTCGAAGTAGTGCAGCCACAGGAACCATGGCTCTTGCGCGTCTTCTTGGGTTTGAAGAAAAGCAAGGCCCTGATCGCTGACACCTTCGCTGGTGACTGCCGCGTGTCCAAGTACATTGGTCTCGTCAAAGGCGTTGAACCCCTGGTCGAAACCCCAGCGGGATGAACAAAAGGAGTGGCTGACGACCGCGGCGGTTTCGTAGCCAGTTTCTTGCAGGACTTCGGGTAGTAGAACCAGGTCCGGGGAGAGGGCGGAGCGGTCGCCTTTGATTCCGAGTGCAGTGGGGTAGCGCGAACTGAGTAGGGCAGCGAGGGAAGGGGTGGTCCAAGGTGCTTGGGCATAGGCGCGGTTGTAGACCACGCTCTTTGCGGCCAAGGCATCGATGGCCGGACTGGTATTGACCGGGTGCCCATAGCAGGAGAGGTGATCCCGCCGCAGGGTGTCCACCACGATCAACAGAATATTGGGCCGGTTGGGACTCGCACCTTTTCCCTTGGCCGCATTGCTGGGGGGCGTCTCGGGCTCCCCACAGGAGGACACAGCGCAGCACACCAACCCAAGGATGCCCCAAGCCATTGGGTGTTTTCCACGGGTACGGTCGCTGTGTTTGTCTGTCCTAGCCCTTGTCATGGTCTTCAGCCTACTCCATTGGTGGCGAGGAGCTATCCTAAGCCCATGGTTCCCCACTCGTTTTCTGTTGTCCCTTGTGCGCTCGTTGTCCTGGTCGCCCCCGGCTTGGCGGCTCCAGCCCAGACGGCCCAGAGTGATTGGGAAATCTTTGGTCAGGCCCGCGCCCTGGTTTCTGCAAATGAACTTCACACCACTGAAAAGAACCTAGTTCAGGCTTGGGCGAAGCACATGGAACGGGTCCGACCGCGCGTTTTGCCGACCGCAACAGGCAAGTTATTCGCGCAACCTTTTGACGCGCCTGGTGATGCGTTGCAGCGGACCGACCGCATGGCTCAACATGGTGTCCGTGGCAGTTGGGACCTTGTGCTCGCTGAAGCAGCGAGCATCCTTGGGCTGCCCACTCTGATTCCCGGCCAGCAACCTTCTCAGGAGCCGGCGCTTGTGCCGCACCTCAGAGATTTGGCTCAGCGATGTGAAGCAGCTTTCAAGAATGTGGGCGAGCGCGCAGAACTTGAAGCCAGCATGAATGCTTTGCTCGAAAGTCTGAGCCAGACAGTCTATGTGCATGAGGAGGAAGCCCATCGCGAGCTGTCCGCTAAGGCCGCGCGGCTGGATCGAGCATCCTTGCTGACCATCGCTTGTGAGTTACTTTTCTGGAGCATGCCGCAAAGCGCGAGCACCTTGGAAAACGTCTCCCCTGGAATTTTCCGCGGTCCCCGACCAGAGGGCGTGACCGGGGACCTGCGTATGGCAGTGGAGACTCCACATGGCTGGGTCCTGATCGGTGACCGCGGACCCAATCGCTATGACGCGGACGTGGCCTATATCTTGGACCTTGGTGGTGATGACTTTTACTCTGGCCGCGCCACTCGAAGTAGTGCCAAGGTGCCGGTGAATCTGATCGTGGATCGTTCCGGAACCGACCACTATCAAGCCACCGAAGGTGCTGGCCTGGGCGCGGGGATGGTGGGCGTGAGCGTGCTTGTGGATCACTCAGGGGACGACACTTACGAGGGCGGCCGTCTCGCTTGTGGAGCAGGCGCTCTTGGGGTGGGCGTGCTGGTGGACTATGACGGGGACGATGTTTATACGGCGGACTCCTATGCGCTGGGGTCGGCGGTTTTTGGTGTGGGCCTTTGTCTGGATCGGTTGGGTTCGGACCAAATGACCTCGCCGCTCTATTCTCTTGGCTTTGGTGGTCCCCTTAGCGTTGGGATTTTGGTGGACGGGGCCGGTAATGACAAGCGCGTGGCCCGCGGGGTTTACCCCTCGCAATATGGAACCGAGGGTGAGTTCAACGCGGCCTCCATGGGTGCTGGCCTTGGCTTTCGCATGTTGGACTTGTCCCTCCCCCAAGTGGCGGGCGGCTGGGGCCTGCTAGTAGATTGCGCAGGAGATGACATCAACCAGGTGGGGGAGTTTGGTTGTGGTATGGGATACTTCTTTGGAGTCGGCATCGTGCGGGATCTGGGTGGAAATGATTCCACCGAGGCAAGTCGCTACGGAATTGCTACGGGCGCGCACTTCGGCGTGGGCATCGTGCTTGATGATGGGGGCGATGACTCTTGGACCGCTGCCAGCACCGCGGGGATCGCGGGGAACTGGGACCTGAGCATGTCGTTCTTTGTAGATCGCGAAGGAGACGACACCTATCGAGGTGGAGGGATTTGCTTGGGCGGCGCGACGATCACCTCCCTCGCATGTTTTATGGACGGTGCGGGCAAGGACACCTATGTGAGCGCTGGCGATCCGGCCTTTGGTCAGGCAGGGCATCCCCAGGACCTTGGGCGAGGCAGCATGAGCCTTGGGATTTTTCTCGACGCGGGAGGAGCCCAGGATTCCTATCCGAGTTCGGCTCCTGACTGGGTGGGCGACGAAAGCCTGCACACTTCTGAGTCCATCACGGATACGGGAACCGAGACCGGGGTCAGCGGCCGGGGTGTTTTTGTGGATCGTTGACTCGCGGCCTACACGAGTTTTTCGATATCGCCAAGGGGCGTCCAGCTCTTGACCGTGTGTGCGTCCACGTTCCAATCCCGGTGCTTCACGTCTACCCCATAGGTGGCGGTTTCGCGTACCCAGGCTTGTGAGTCACCGCTGCTGGCGGGGTCGTAGAGGTCTACATCGTGCATAATGACCTCAAAGCCGTTGGAGGAGTCAAAGCGTCCGATGACGATCGAGCCGTCGTTGCATTCGATCACGAGGTTCATCCCGTGAGGTGCGTCCATGATGTTGTCTTGCATGATCTAATATCTGCGCCCGATCTGGTGCGCAGGGAGGGTGATTCTAAACTACAGGGAGTGGGGACTTTGCCATGATAGGGCTCTTCTATGGCACGAATCCTCCAACTTGCAGCTCTGACCCTCATTGCACCCCTCTGCGCCCAGAACGGCGACCGCAAGGGAGAGAACCAAGCGCCCCTGCCGGATGATCTGGTCGTGCCAGCTGCGCCAGTGATTTCCCCAGCCGAGCAGCTTGCTGGGTTTGTACTCGAGGGGGATTTGGTGGTTGAGTTGGTGGCTTCCGAGCCCCTAGTGGTGGATCCGGTCCAGATCAGTTTTGACGAACAGGGGCGGCTTTGGGTTTGCGAAATGCGGGGCTACATGCCGAACGCGGACGGCAAGGGTGAAGATCAGCCCATTGGCCGTATCGCTGTCTTAGAAGACACCGACGGGGATGGGGTCATGGACAAGCGCGTGGAATTCCTAGATCACCTGGTCATGCCCCGGGCGGTCGTGCCCACCCGAGGTGGTGCCTTGATCATTGCGCCGCCGGTGCTGATGCACGCCATGGATACGACTGGGGATGGGCGAGCCGACCAGACTCGCGTGTTCGACACATCCCTTGGTGGAATTGGAAGTCCTGAGCACGCAATCAATGGACTAGTCCTGGGCCTGGACAATTGGTTTCGTTGCGTCAAATCCAGCGCGCGCTATCGTTGGGACGGAGAAGAACTGGTGCGCGGCGTAACCGCTGGCGGAGGCCAATGGGGCGTGGCTTTTGATGACTGGGGCCGGGCCTACTACAACACGAATTCAGATCCCCTGCGAGGGGACCCGTGGCCCAGTCACTATGCGGTTCGCAATCCAAACCACGGCACAGTGGGCGGAGTCAACCGTGGCTACGTGGGGGACAAGAGCGTTTTTCCCGGGCGTATCAATCCAGGGGTGAACCGTGGTTATCAAAGGGGCACCTTGCGGGATGATTACACCTTGCGTGCGTTCACCGGAGCTTGCTCTCCCTTCATTATCCGTGGCGGAGGCTTAGGTGAGGCCCTTCGCGGGAGCGCAATCGTTTGCGAACCCACTGGAAATCTGATCACGCGCTATACCCTAGCCAGCACCGATGGTGTGAACCTGAAAGCGAGTCGCCCGATCGCTGGGAAGGAGTTTTTGACGTCAACTGACGAGCGTTTCCGGCCTGTCGCCCTTTGTGATGGCCCCGATGGAGCCCTTTATGTGACGGATCTTGCTCGCGGCCTGATTCAGCACCGCTTGTTCCTGACTTCATTCTTGCGCAAACAGACGGAAGATCGTGACCTGGAGAAACCCCATGCGTTGGGACGCATCTGGCGCATTCGGAAAGCGGATCTGAAGCCGGCTAGTGGGCTCAACATGCGCGATTGGACCTGGACCCAGTTGGTGGCGGCTCTCAAGGATGACAATGGCTGGCTGCGCAGTACGGCTCAACGGTTGATCATCGAGGACTACGACGGGGACACCTATGTGCGCGATCAGTTGGAGTCGTTGGTTCTTGATGAAGATTCTTCCCCTGAGGCACGCGCCCATGGGCTTTGGACCTTGGAAGGGTGCGATGAATTGCGCCCTGGTTTCTTGCTCAAGGCCTTTGGGGATTCTGACCCCCGGGTGCAGGCCCAAGCAGTTCGGGTATCGGAGGCCTTGCTGTCCACTGGGAACTTGGAGTTGACCCGGGCGGTGGTTCGCTTGGGCGCCCAAGGGGATGCGGCCTTGGGGTTGCAGGTCTTGCACAGCCTGGGCAGCGCCCGCACCAAGGAGGGTGATCACGCGATGATGCGCCTAGCCTTGTCTCAGGAGCCATCGGGCCGAACCAGGGAGGCATTGCTCAGCGGCGTCTACCGCCGGGAGTTGGAGTTCTTGGGTGAACTGTGCACATCCCCCGAGCTCGCAAAGAAGACCGACGGCCACGCTAAACTGATTCGCTCCTTGGCCCGTTGCGTTGTGCGCGAAGGGAGCTTGCCACGGATCAACGGGCTTTTGGAACTCGTCGGTGAACGGCAACAGTCCGGTTCGTGGACCGCTGATGCAATTGCCGGAGGCGTCTTGGGGTCCCGGCCCAAGGGGTCGGAAAGCAAGCCGCGACCCGTGCGCGTGGCCCGCGCCCTCCCTGCTTGTGAAGACCTAGAGGAGGCGCTACAGGGAAGCGAATCCGCCAACGTGCGCGCGGTGTCCGCCGCGTTTGTTTGGCCAGGGCGCAAGGGTTTTGAGGAGTGGCGCCTGCGTCCGCTCAGCGAGTCAGAAGAGCAGGATTTTGCCAGGGGAGCTGAGTTGTACGGCCAAATCTGCGCGGCGTGTCACCAGCCCTCCGGACTAGGGGATCCGGGGCAAGCCCCCCCCCTGCGTGATCAGCGCGTGCCCCTGGGCAAGCCCGAGCGTTTGGCGGCCCTCTTACTGCACGGACTCAGCGGCCCGATTACTGTGGCAGGCAAGGTGTGGAATGGAGACATGCCCGCCATGGCGTTCAGCGATGGGGATGTGGCTGCCGTGGCGACCTACCTGCGACGTGCGTGGGGCCATGGGGCGGACCCGGTGGGTGCGGAACTCGTGACTCGCGTGCGTGCTGCCATTGCCGAACGCAAGGGGCCCTGGTCCATTGAGGAATTGGACGCCTTCGAGTTGAAGTGACTTCCTCTTACTTCAGCACATACATGCGCG
>Ga0206679_10001371_pt1 | contig 20099 bp, 19 predicted proteins | sample M110012015metaG_FD_155464 | JGI IMG/M metagenome (GOLD analysis project Ga0206679, IMG submission 155464) | Ammonia-oxidizing marine archaeal communities from Monterey Bay, California, United States - M1 100m 12015 | ecosystem: Environmental > Aquatic > Marine > Intertidal zone | place: USA... | reverse complement strand
TTAATCCATCTATTTCAGGAATAAAATTCCCGGAAGTAGTAATTCTGGATAGATTTATTTTATTTTTTTTCACAGAAATATACAATTTCTCCTTTAGGTAATGCGTATCTTTCTACTAGTTTAGGGTCTAGCTCATTTATGAAATCACTTTCAGTTACTTTAAATCCGGCTGCAGCAAGTTTTTTACCATAATCCAAACCAAATAATCTTAAGTGATCATCTTGCCAATACAATCTTTCTCTTTCTTTTGGGTCGGTTACATTTTTATCTTCCTCCGTATTTGGGTTGTTTGTGTCAATTGGTACTTGGAATATTCCCCAACCTCCCGGTTTCATTACTCTATAAAATTCTGTCATTACTTTATGAGAGTCCTCTACATGCTCTAACACATGATTACAAATAACTACATCAAAAGTACTTTCTTCCATAGGTATGTCATGTACATCCATCTTTACATCCGCCCATGGGGAAATTAAATCTCCAGTAGTGTAATCTAAGTTTTTCATTCCCTTAAATAGTTTTATAAAACAATACTCTGGTGCAATGTGCAAAAACTTTAAGTTTTCGGTAAAAAAGTTTGTTTTTTCCTTCATAAAAAGCCACATAAGCCTGTGTCTTTCTAAGCTCATACTGTCGGGTGCAATAGCGTTTTCTCTTGAGTTTATTCTTCCATAAGGTAATAATTTTCGGTATGTTTTACCGTTTATAGGGTCTTCAAACCTATTTCCTCTCATAAAAAGAGAAAAAATACGTAAAAAGAAATGAGAAACATGTTGTAAATAGTGTCTAGGTATAAGTCGTGTAGCAAGGCTAATTATGGTTTTCATAAATTATTTTTCGTTATGATGCAAATATAAAATTTTTATGGAGCTATTTTATAGATTCTCTGTTGTTTGTTTTTGATGCATTTCTGCATAAAAACCATTATTAGTTATAAGGTCTTCATGTTTACCTTGTTCTATAATTTTTCCTTCATCTAATACTATAATATGATTTGTAAATTGTAAGGAGGAGGTCCTGTGGCTTATTATAATATTACTGTTATTCTGTGTTTTCCCCCTTAAATTGTTTAAGATTAATTTTTCTTTAGTAGCATCTATAGCAGACAAACAATCATCAAAAATATAAATAGGAGGGTTTATATAAATAGCTCTCGCAATAGATAGTCTTTGTCTTTGCCCACCAGAAAGTTGTACTCCTCTTTCTCCAATTATAGTATTATATTTTTCAGGAAAGCTCTCTATTTCATCTGTTATTTCGGCTGTTTTTGCCGCATTTATAATTTCTTGTTCTGTTTTATTGTCTTTTCCAAAACTAATATTTTCATTTACCGTTCCCGAGAAAAGAAATCCATCTTGAGGTACATATCCTATGTTTTTTCGTAATTGAAAAAGGTTTAAATCTTTTATATCCGTTCCTGAAAATGTTATTTCTCCAGAGTTTCTATCGTACATTCTGCAAATTAAATTTGCAATAGTTGATTTACCACTTCCTGTTTTTCCAAAAATCCCTAAGCTTTCATTTTCTTTTATCTTAAAACTAACATCTTTTAAAGCTTCTATTCCTGTATCTGGGTAGGTAAAATTAATGTTTTTAAATTCTATATTTCCTGTTATTGGAGTGTTCTTTTTAGTAGAGTTTTGTATTTCTGTTTCAGTATCTAAAAACTCATTGATTCTCTCCATAGAAGCTTCCGCCCTTTGTACTAAGGAGGTAACCCATCCTACAGAAGCCACGGGCCAAGTAAGCATGTTTACATAAATAATAAATTCAGCTATATTACCAGTACTTATATTTCCTTTAAAATTTTCTAATCCTCCAATATATATTGTAGTTATCGTACTTACTCCAATTAATAGTATAATAAGCGGAAAAAACCATGCCTCTACCGAGACTAGTTTAAGTTGTCTTTTGGTGTATTTTTTACATTCTTCAAAAAATCGGTTAAATGAATTTTCTTCATTCCTGAAAATTTTTATAATATTTATAGCGCTAAATGTTTCTTGACTTATAGATGTTAAAGTAGAAAGTTGTACTTGTACTTGTTCGCTTTTTGTATTTATTTGATTACTTACATAATATACTGCAATAGCCAATATTGGTAATGGTATAAGTACATATAAGGTTAATGTAGTGTTTATACTAAACATTTTCCATATTACTAATGTAAATAAAAACAACATGTTTATAGCATACATCATTGCTGGGCCTAAGTACATTCTCACTCTATTTACATCTTCTGTAATTCTATTCATCAAATCCCCAGTATTATTCTTTTTATAGAAGGAAAGACTTAATTCTTGGTATTTTTTATAGATTTCATTTTTTAAGTCAAATTCAATTTTCCTGCTCATTACAATAACAGTTTGCCTCATAAAATACATAAAAACTCCTTTCAATATAGCAAATAGAATAATAAGTCCTCCGTATTTTAATAGGGTAAAATGTATTCCCTTATTACTGTTGTTGTGTGATATACTCTCTTGTATGCTATCAAAAGAATGTCTTACAAATTCTGCTGGATATAAGGCGAAAATGTTAGAGATTAATATAAATATTGTACCTATAAGGAGTAATGATTTGTACTTGAAAAGGTATTTATTCAGATGTAAAAGGTTCTTCAATTCTATTTGTTGTTTTGATTTTGGTAGGACAAAAATAATAACTAATTTTGCAAACCGTTAAAAAAACGGAATAACTTCAAAAAAAAGAAGTTGATTTTTAATAATACAATTAAATATTTGACATAATGATGGAAGTAAAAAATAAAGTTTCAGCTCCTATAATTGGGAAGATGGAAATAATGGGTCATGAGCAAGTAGTTTTTTGCACCGATACAGAAACAGGATTGAAAGCAATTATTGCTATTCATGATACTACTTTAGGTCCTGCACTTGGAGGTACAAGAATGTGGAACTATTCTAATGAATCAGATGCTTTACAAGATGTATTAAGACTTTCCAGAGGTATGACATTTAAGGCTGCAATTTCCGGATTAAACTTAGGTGGTGGAAAAGCTGTTATTATAGGAGATGCTTCTACACAAAAAACAGAAGCTTTAATGAAAAAGTTTGGCGAATATGTAGATGTTTTAGGAGGTAAATATATTACAGCTGAAGATGTTGGAATGAATACAAAAGACATGGAATATGTTAGAGAAATGACAAAACATGTTACAGGAATTCCTGAGTCAATGGGTGGAAGTGGAGATCCTTCTCCAGTTACTGCTTATGGTGTATATATGGGGATGAAAGCTTCTGCAAAATTTAAATGGGGGTCAGATTCTTTAGAAGGCAAAACTATTTTAGTTCAGGGAGTTGGTCATGTTGGTGAAAACCTTGTGAAACATACTACTGAAGAAGGAGCTAAGGTATTTATTACAGATATTAATGAGCAAAAACTTGCTGAAGTATCTAAAAAATATAGTGCAGAAATTATTATGGGAGATGCAATATATGATATGGATATGGATATTTATGCTCCATGTGCCTTAGGAGCTACATTAAATACAGATACTATAAACAGATTAAAATGCTCTGTTATTGCTGGAGCCGCCAATAATCAGTTAGCGGATGAGGTAGTTCATGGGCAAATGGTAAAAGAGAAAGGAATGGTTTATGCTCCTGATTTTTTGATAAATGCTGGTGGTTTAATTAATGTATATTCTGAAATAAATGGATATAACAGAGATAAATCTTTAGACCAAACAAAAAAGATATACGATACTACTTTAGAAATTTTACTTAAAGCAGAACAAGAAGATATTACAACGCACCAAGCAGCTTTAGCTATTGCTGAACAAAGAATTTTGGAGAATAGAAATTAATGATTAGTAGAAGACATATCCGGTTAAAAGTAATGCAATCTTTGTATTCCTACTTTTCGAACCCAAGTAACGAAATGGCTATTTCCGAAAAGGAAATGCTAAAAGATATAAGAAGTATCTCAGATCTACATGCTATTATTATTTCTTTCGTTCTAGAAATACATAAATATGCAGCTGATTTTATGGAGGATAATAAATCTAAATATATCCCTACAGAAGATGATTTAAATCCAAATACAAAATTTATTAATAATAGAATTATTTCTGTTTTTAAAGAGGATGATATTTTGATGAAAAAAGTATCTCGTTTATCTGGTATTTGGAGAAAAGGAGACTTAGATGTTATTAGAAAAGTTTTTGTAGAAATGCTAAAAAGTGAGCAGTACAAAAACTATTTAACAAGTGAAAAAGATAGCTTTTCGGAAGACAAGAAATTTATTCAATTAATGTTAAATGAATATGTATTGGATAATGATATATTCCACCATATTTTACAGGAAAGAAGTATTTTTTGGACGGATGACTTACCATTTATTGCATTATTTCTTAAAAGTCAGATTAATAACTTGAAAGAAGGAAAACCTTCTTGTTTTATAATAGATATATTTAAAAATTCTGAGGATAAGAAATTCACTATTGATTTATTTCGAAAAACAATTTACAATACTGAAGAGTTTACAACTTTAATAGAAAGTAAAGTAAAAAATTGGGAGTTAGAAAGAATTGCTATTATGGATTTACTACTTATAAAAATGGCTCTTACAGAGGTGATTTCTTTTTCTGAAATGCCAATAAAAGTTTCTTTCAATGAATATATTGAGATATCAAAATACTATAGTACTGAAAAATCAAAAGTATTTATTAATGGTATATTAGATAAGATTGTATCTCAATTTAAAAGAGAAGGAAAGATTAAAAAAGTAGGGAGAGGTCTAGTTTAATTTATGAAAAATATACTTTACATATTTTCATTATTTTGTACTGTTTCTTGTACTAATTTTAATTCTCCTAATGAGGTTAACATTTCATTAATAGAAAGTGGAGCTGAAGTTACTGTATTGGAAGGAGAAACAATTTATTTTGGTGAAATTACTGAAGGAGAGAAGATAGATTTAGAATTTAAAATACAAAATTCAGGGACGGGAAATTTAATTATTACAAAGGCTACAGCAAGTTGTGGGTGTACTCAGTTGGAATACCCAAAGGAAATTATAAAACAGGGAGTTACAGAAGTAATTAAAGTTACCTTTGATAGTGAAGGAAAATTAGGAAAACAAACTAAAAAAATAACTTTACTTACAAATGCGACACCAAGCATTAAAATACTAACTATAAAAGGTGAGGTTGTGCCTTTTCAAAATTAAAAACATATGAATACTATTTTATTACAAGCAATTACAGAAGGACAAGGTTCCTCACAATTATTATTTTTCGGACTAATTTTTGTTGTAATGTATTTTTTCATGATTCGTCCGCAAGTAAAAAAACAAAAAAAAGAAAGACAATTCAGAGAAGAGTTAAATAAAGGAGATAATATTATTACAATTGGTGGAATTCATGGGAAAATTATTGAAATGAAAGAAACATCAGTAATAGTTGAATCTTATGGTGCAAAACTTAAAATTGAGAAATCTGCAATTGCAATGAATGCAGTTTCGGAAAAATTAGCTTAGTCTAAAATTATTTTACTACTTATTGCTCTATGATCTGATAATTCTTCTTGGTGGGTATTAAATTGGGAAGAATTAAATTTCTCATCATAGAAAATATAATCTATTCGTAAGCTTGGTATTTTGGTAAATGTAGCTCCAATACCATTTCCAGATTCTATAAAAGCATCCTTTTTATTTTCAGATAATTCCCTGTAAGCATAGGAAACAGGAGTGTCATTAAAGTCCCCACAAATAATAATTGGGTAGGGTGAGTTGTTCATGTGTTTTTTAATTTTTTCTACCTCTTTACCTCTTCTACTAAAGGAGTATTTTAATTTTTTACTTATTCCTAAAATTCCATCTTTTACTTTTTCAGTTTTTGGAGAGATTAGATTGTTAAAGTCCTTTCGATTAAAAAAGTTAGATGCCAAATGAATATTATACACTCTAATTGTATCGTCTTTAATAATAATGTCTGAAAAAATACAGGTGTTATTCATTCTTTCTCCATCAATACTTACAGTTGATTTATTTATTTGAGGATAGTTACTATATATTGCCATATGCCAATCTTTAGTTGATTTTTGCAATCCTATATGAGAATATTCAAAATTAAAATTTAAGTCTGCTCTTGGGTTATAATACTCCTGAATACAGAATACATCTACTTTTTCTTCATTTACAAAGTCAATTATCTTTTCATCTACATTCTTTACATCTATCCAATTCCATTTATTAAACTGACGAACATTATAAGACATTATATTTATTCCTTCATCTGTAAGTGTTTCAGGGTTTACTGCAAAATATCTACTTAAAAAAGGAGTTGTAATTAGAAGAATTACTAAGTTAATCCATAAGAATTTCTTGTTACTGAAAAACCAAAATATAGACAAAAGGAAAATTGAAAGCACAATTACTGGAAAAAACAATCCGAAAAAAGAGATGGGCCAAAATGTATTTGGATTTATAAAGGGTGAAATTAAAGAAGAAACAAGTCCAAGTAATACTATGGAGTTAATAAAAAACACTATATGATGTAAGAATTTCCTCATCATTTACTCTCCTTAAATAGAATTTCTTTTTCTGATTTACTTAAACTATCATATCCTGATTTTGATATTTTTTCTAATATAGAATTTATTTTTTTTTGTTTTTCAGATTTATTGTTTCGGAAATCATCATCATTTTTCTTCTTGTTTCGCTTATGAACTTTTCTAAGTTTACTTTTGTTTTTAAGAGAAAAAGACCCAATAAATTTATAGAAATTAACCGAAATATCAGTTCCTCTTTTCAATAAGGATATATATAGATATCCGAATAGAGCTCCTCCTAAATGAGATATATGACCTCCTGGGTTATCTGGAGAAATACTTAATAAATCTAAAACAATTAGAACAATAGCAATTTGTTTTAGTTCTACTCTTCCTATAAAGGGGAAAGATACAGTATAGTTAGGTTGATAGGTGGCGATAGCAATAAAAATAGCTAAAACAGATGCGGAAGCCCCTATTACAACTGATGTGTCCACTTGGTCTTGAAAAGCAGGGAATAGATTAAATGCAATAATATATAACATTCCTCCTGAAATCCCACCTAATATATAAGTGCTTACTAATTGCTTTCCGTTAAAATATTGTAAAAAAAGTTTAGAGCCAAAATGAAGCCAAATCATATTAAATAAAATATGAAAAAAATCAAGATGAACAAACATATAACTAATTAAAGTCCATGGTTTTTTAAATACTAAAGATTTATTAGAAGGAAGTGATAAATAGTTTTCGGTGAAATAAGTAATACCTTCTGTTTCAAATAGAAAAGAAAAAACAAATAGAATTTTATAAATTAAAAAGAACCCTATATTTATATATAGAATTTTTGTGAAATTAGTTCCACTGTTATAATTATTTTTTATGTCGTTCCAAATTGTGTTCATTAAAAATAAATATCTCCTTTTTTCTTCCAATATTTTAATAGAATAATTCCAAATATCATTCCTCCTAAATGTGCAAAGTGCGCTATATTGTCTGAAGGGTTGTTGCTTAATCCAGAGAAAATAGACATTAAACCAATTCCTGCAACAAAGTATTTTGCTTTTATAGGAATAGCCATGTAAAGGTAAATTAATGAATTAGGAAATAACATTCCGAATGCTAGTAGTAAACCATAAACTGCACCGGAGGCTCCAACCATTGGTCTATTAATTAATCCATATAGTTCTTGCATTAGTGAAACTTCTGCAGGTTTTGCGAAAATTTGTGAATTAGCAGATGCATTCAGTACCTGATTTACTAATTCAGTATCTAAGATAGAAGTTATGTTATGTATTTGAAATTGTAAATACGCTATATAAATTAGTGCAGCTCCAAATCCAGTTATCAAATAATAAGTTAAAAATCGTTTTGCTCCCCATATGTTTTCTAAGGTTTTTCCAAACATCCAAAGGGTAAACATATTAAAAAATAAATGAGTGAAATTAGAATGCATAAACATATGTGTAATGAGTTGATGCGGCATAAAATCTATAGACTGAAATTGGTGTAAAGAAAATATTTTAAACAAATCAAAACCTCTGCTTTGTAACGACCAAGTAGCTAAAAAGAATAGCGCATTTATAATTAATAAATTCTTCACTATATCTGGTAAATGACTAAACCTCCCTTGCATTAATTAAATTTTTTATTTATTTCGTTATTTGTAATATTAAAATATGTCATTTTTCCATACGGACTCATAGAAGATATTTCACATTTCATTAATTCATTCACTAATAAGTTCATTTCTTGATGACTAAGTTTCTGTCCTAATTTTACAGAGAGAGAGTAAGCTAAAGTTTTACTTATTTTTGAACTTATTTTTTCTTTCAAATTATTTTGTTCTACCTCATTTTCTTTCAAAATTTCTTCAAATAGATGTTGTAAGTTCTCCTCTGTACATTGTGGAGGAACAGATGTTATTTCTATAGATTCTTCAAATATTTCAAATTCAAAGCCAATATTACTTAAATCGGTTTTTATATAAGCAATTTCTATACACTCTTTTTTAGAAAGGGCTATTTCTTGTGAAAATAATAGTTTCTGTGAATTTAATTTTTCGGAAGCATTCTTCTTAAAGTATTCGTATAATATTCTTTGATGTGCTCTTTGTTGATGTACCATTATAAGACCATCTGAAGATTGGCAAACAATAAAATTATTTTCAATCTGAAAAAAGTTATTTAATTCTACTTCTGTCTCTGTTAAATTAATTTCAGTCTGAACCTCTTCTTGAAAATTACTTTGGTATATTTCATTTGTTTGTATTGCTTTTTCTGTATTATTATCAAATGGATTGTAACTAGTATTTACCCTTATTTTAGGTTCAGATATAATGTCTCTATCTCTATTTAGAGGAATGTCAAAGGAAGGTTCAGTATTAAAATCTAAGGTAGGTGCAATGTTGTATTGTCCTAAAGCTCGTTTTACTGCAGAACGTAAGATGGCATAAATTGATTTTTCATCTTCAAACTTTATTTCTGTTTTGGTCGGATGAATATTAATATCAATTTGTTTTGGGTCTATTTCCAGATTCAAGAAATAGGAGGGATGGTAATTTTCAGCTATTAAATCGGTAAAAGCTTTTGAAACAGCATGATTTAGATAATAATTTTTAATAAATCTACCATTTACAAAGAAGTATTGCTCACCTCTAGTCCGTTTTGCAAATTCTGGTTTTCCTACAAATCCACTAATCTTTACAAGGTTTGTTTCTTCTTCAACCGGTACAAGTTTTTCATTTGTTTTTGTTCCTATTATATTTACAATTCGTTGTCTGAAGTTAGACTCTTCTAATCGGAAATATTCTGTTTCATCTATATTTAAACTCCAAGAAATCTCAGGGTTTGCAAGTGCTACTCTAGTAAATTGTTCAATTATATGTTTGTTTTCTACTTTGTCCGATTTCAGAAAATTTCTTCTTGCAGGAACATTAAAAAACAAATTTTTAATTTTTATTGAAGTTCCGTTTGGACAAACACAAGTTTCTTGTTTTTTAATTTCCGACCCTTCGACACTTATTTTTGTTCCTAACTCTTTGTTTGTAAGTTTGGTACATACCTCAACATGTGAAATAGCAGCCATAGATGCCATAGCTTCCCCTCTAAACCCCATAGTTTTAATGTTGAATAAATCATTCGCTTTTCTTATTTTTGAGGTGGCATGTCTTTCAAAACTCATTCTAGCGTCTGTTTCACTCATTCCACAACCATTATCTACAACTTGTATAAGTGTTTTCCCCGCATCTTTAATAAAAAGTTTTATGATAGTAGCTCCAGAGTCTAATGCGTTTTCTAGTATTTCTTTTACTGCTGAAGCAGGCCTTTGTATCACTTCTCCTGCTGCAATTTGGTTCGCTATATGATCTGGTAATAACTGAATTATATCCAACTTTTTCTATTTAAATAATAATAAATATGCGATAATACTTAATCCTAAAAGTATGGTAACTAGTCGGATAGTTCTTCCTTTTGTTAAGGACGAGTTTGCATTACTTTTAAATTTTATTCCAACCGTTTTTCCTTCTTTTAACTTTTCTATTCTCTCTTTTCTTTCATCATAATATCTTGAAGAAAAACTAAAAGTTTTATTTTTAGGACTTTTAAACATGATAATTATTTTAGATTTACATCTTACAAAAATATAAAATTTAAAAGTCCAAATAAAGAAAATCAATCTCAATTATTAAACGAAATACAATTTGTATTTTTGCAAAGTGATTAAACATAAAATTTCATATCAAGATACTAAATTATTTTCGACATTAGTAGTGGATTATTTAAATGAGAATGAGGAGGTAAGCTCTTTCATTAATCACTTTCCTACTGTTGAAAGTTTTAAAAAACAAATAGAAGAGAAAAAGAAATCTGATACGAATAGATCAGTACTCGTTGATGTGTTAAAACATCAAAATTCTACCTTTGCTCTTTCAGATAAGTCAACAACTAATCTTGATTTATTAAAATTAAAAAATACTTTTACTATTACGACCGGTCATCAACTTTGCTTGTTTACCGGTCCATTGTATTTTATTTATAAGATTATTTCTACTATCAATCTTACTGAAGAATTAATTAAAGAATACCCTGAAAATAATTTTGTTCCTATTTTTTGGATGGCCTCTGAAGATCATGATTTTGAAGAGGTAAATCATATCAATTTATTTGGTGAAAAGATAGTATGGGATAGTAATCAGAAAGGAGCTGTTGGTAAGATGAGTACTGAATCTTTAAAAGATATTTTTATAGAATTAAGACAAGTTTTAGGAAACTCAGAAAACGCAAAAAAAATACTATCCTTATTCGAAAACGCTTACCAGAATCATGCTACTTTATCCGATTCTACTAGATATTTAGTAAATGAACTATTTGGTAAATATGGGATTGTAATTATAGATGGAGACAATAAGCAATTGAAGAATGTTTTTTCGCCTTTTATAAAAAGAGATATTTTAGAAAAATCGAATTTCCATTCCTTGAAATATTGTAGTGATAAACTTTCTCAAAAATATAATTTACAAGCATTTGTTAGAGAAGTTAATTTCTTTAGGATTTCTGAAGAGAAAAGAGAAAGGATTGAAGGAGGTGTTTCTGAAGAAGAAATTGATAATAATATAGAGATATTTAGCCCTAATGTATTGATGAGACCACTTTATCAGGAATATATTTTACCAAATTTAGCGTATATTGGTGGAGGAGCTGAAATAGCCTATTGGATGCAGATAAGGGAAATGTTTAAAAAGGAGGAGGTTTGTTTTCCTTTATTGATTTTGCGAAATTCATCTATGTGGATTGAAGAGAAAGATTTCACTAAATTTATATCTTTAGGCTTTGAATTGAAGGATCTATTTTGTTCTGAAAACGAATTGCATAATAAATTTATAAAAAAACAATCTTCAATTAGTTTAGATTTCGAGAAAATAAAGATAGAAAAATTATATCAGGGTATTTCTGACAAAACTTCTGATGTTGGAATGGTTTCTTCTATTCATTCGGAGTTGAAAAAACAACTTAAATCGTTCTCTAAACTAGAGAAGAAATTACTTAAATCTGAAAAACAAAATCACGAAACTTCTCTGAATCAAATTAGTAAAATAAAAAATAAATTATTTCCAAAAAATAGTTTGCAAGAACGATTTGAAAATATAATTCCATTTTATTTAACGTATGGAGAAAAATTTATTGAAACATTAAAAGAAGAATTAAACCCACTCGATACAAATTTCTTAATTTTGTCGCCACAAAAAAATAAACAATGACACACGAAAAAATCATTATTTTAGATTTCGGATCTCAATACACACAGCTAATAGCTCGTAGAGTTAGGGAACTAAATATATATTGTGAAATTCATCCCTTTAATAAAGTCCCAGAAATAGATAAAGATGTAAAAGCGGTTATTCTTTCTGGTAGTCCTTTCTCAGTAAGAGATGAAAATTCTCCTGTACCAAATCTTGAAAATATTAAAGGAAAGTTACCATTATTGGGTGTGTGTTATGGAGCTCAGTATCTAGCTAAAAATAGTGGAGGAGAAGTTCTTCCTTCTAAAATAAGAGAATATGGAAGAGCAAATTTATCTTATGTAAACAATGAAAATATTTTATTAAAAGATGTTCCAAATGGTTCTCAAGTATGGATGAGTCATGGAGATACAATTTCTACTTTACCACAAAATTTTGAAATTATTGCGAGTACAAAAGATGTGAAAGTAGCAGCTTATAAAGTAGAGAATGAAGATACGTATGCCATTCAGTTTCATCCAGAAGTATATCATTCTACAGATGGGAAACAATTATTAGAAAATTTTTTAGTTGACATTTCTGGTTGTTCACAAGATTGGACACCAGCTTCATTTGTAGACGATACTGTTAAGGAATTAAAAGAGAAAATAGGGAAGGATAAGGTTGTGTTAGGTCTTTCGGGTGGAGTAGATTCTACTGTAGCAGCAGTTTTGTTAAACAAAGCAATAGGAGAGAATTTGTATTGTATTTTTGTAGATAATGGACTTTTAAGAAAAGATGAATTTGAATCTGTTTTAAAACAATATCATGGTATGGGATTGAATGTGAAAGGTGTTAATGCTAAAGATAGGTTTTATGATGCTTTATCAGGATTATCTGACCCAGAACAAAAGAGAAAAGCAATTGGAGGTGAATTTATTAATGTTTTTGATGATGAGTCGAATTTAATAAAAGATGTGAAGTGGTTGGCTCAGGGTACTATTTATCCAGATGTTATTGAATCTGTCTCTGCTACTGGAGGACCTTCAGCAACTATTAAATCTCATCATAATGTTGGTGGGTTACCAGATTATATGAAATTAAAAATTGTAGAACCTCTTAAAACTTTATTTAAAGATGAGGTAAGAAGAATTGGAAAGTCAATGGGGATTGATCCAGAACTTTTAGGAAGACATCCTTTTCCAGGTCCTGGTTTAGCGATTCGTATATTAGGAGATATTACATTAGAAAAGGTTAGAATTTTACAAGAGGTAGATCATATTTTTATTTCCTCTTTAAAGAAGGATGGTCTGTATGATTCAGTTTGGCAAGCCGGAGCTATCTTTTTACCTGTTCAATCAGTTGGAGTAATGGGAGATGAAAGAACATATGAAAATGCAGTTGCACTTAGAGCTGTAGAATCTACTGATGGGATGACTGCTGATTGGGTGCATTTACCATATGAGTTCTTGGCAAAAGTGTCTAATGAAATCATTAATAAGGTGAAAGGAATTAATAGAGTAGTGTACGATATATCTTCCAAACCACCAGCAACAATTGAGTGGGAATAAATGAAGATTAAATTGAATCAGATAATATGTTTTATTCTTGTTTTTGTAACAAGTACTACATTTGCACAAGATAAAATTAAATTTGGTTATCATGATGCTTCTGGTAAAGCTAAGTCAATTAGTAAATCAGATATAGTTTATGATGAAGTATTAGATACGGTAATTAAATCAGACATTTCTAAATCTATAATAGACACTTTAGATTCTTTAGGGAGAGTTGTAAAATACGATTCTTTAAGCTTAGTTGTAAATAATTTAGATATTTTATCAGAATCTGACACTATAACTATATCAGTATTATTACCTTTTTATCTTAATGAGAACGAATCTCTTCAGGAAAGTTTAAAAGATAAGAACATACGATCACATTATATTTTTAATAAATCAAGATTAGCAATCTCTTTTCTAGAAGGAATATTATTGGCAGTGGATTCTCTTGAAAATATTGGTATTTATGTAAAACTTAATGTTTTTGATACTGAAAAAGATAAGTCTGTAGTAAGAAGATTGGTAGTTGAGAATAAACTTCATTCCTCACAACTTATATTTGGACCTCTATATCCAGAAGTGTTTAAGGTTGTAAAAAATTATTATAGATCTGATACTAATAAAATTTTGATAAACCCTCTTTCTTCAAAAGTTAATTTATTAAATAATAGTAGAAATGTTTACTTTCTTTCTACACTTGAAAATCTAGATCAATCTCTTAATTTGGTTGGTAGTCAGGAGGTTGTTTTAGTTAGTTTTCAGAATAAGAAATCAAGATCACTTACTTTAATAAAAAATAAATTATCTGGAGATTCTGTTATTTTTAAGGAGTTTAATTTTCAAAAGTTAGAAGATATTAATAAGGAGTCTTGTCAGTCGCTTGTTCGTGATAGTACTTTATTAATAATTAAAGAGAATAATATTTCATTTGTTAATAGGATTCTTTCATTTTGTAGTCTTTTAAATAATGATATTGTTATTTTAGGTGATTTTAAGTGGAAAAACTTTCTTAATATGAATATAGAAAATTTAATGAATTTGAAAGTTCATATTCCTGTTTCTAATTATTTTAATAAATCTTCTGTAATGAATAAGGGTTTGTTACAATTATTTGAAAAGAAATATAATCACCAGATGAATGAGTATTCAATTTTATCTTTTAAATCTATCCTTCATTTTTGCTCGGATAAAAAGCAGTTTTCATTTTCTCAATTTTCAAAAAACGGGGGATTTATAAATATAGATGTAAAAATGTGTATTTATAAGGATTATAATCTATTACCTATTAAATAGCAGTTTTTTTATTTCTATCTTTGTCCAAACCTTTTGTGTGAATTACTACTTAAAAATATTATTGTTTTTTTTCTTTTTAAGTGCAAACAAATTATATTCTCAATGTAGTGTAGTTGTGGATACTGCTAATATAACTCATATTGTTTGCCCTAATGGAGGAGATGTTGGTGCTGCGCAAATTATTCAAGCAAATTACCTAAATTATTCTTGGCAAAATGTAACTAATGGTCAGTTGTATAATGGAGGAGGAGGAGTTGGAGGGACTTCTCGTACCGATTTAGATGCTGGTTTGTATGTTGTCACTGCTTTTTCTCCTTATTCTTCTTCTTGTCCGGATACTATATATTCAGATACTTTTGAGGTGAGAATGCCTATAGCAAGTATTCAGTCTAGTCCTACACAGGCATGTCCTAACGAATGTAATGTGGTTTTAAATTTAAGCCTTTTAGGAGGTGTTATTCCAACTAATTACACTTATTCTGTAGATGGACTTCCTTCTATTACGCCTAATCAATCATTTATTAATATGTGTGGAGGTTCTCATACTTTTGAGGTTTTTGCAAATGGACAATCTTGTGGTTTAGGAAATTTTGGTGTTTCTCAGTTTGCTCCAATGAATTTATCTACAACTGTTACTAATGCAAGTTGTACTCAAAGTGGAAATTCTACTGTAAATATTACTGGAGTTGGAGCTTCTGCACTAAATAATTATTGTTTATCCTCTCCTCAATATTCAGCATATTCTACTATCGAAAATGTTTCTTTGGTTGGTGATAGTTTAAGTATATCTAATAATACAGCTCCCGTATGTAATTTGTATTCAGATTTTACTGCTTTAGCTGCAAATGTGTCTCCAGGTGGTACATATGCTATGGATTTAGATTTAGGAACTTGTCATACTGGAGGATTTGCTTTAATAGATATTGCAAATGTTTTTGTAGATTGGAATATTGATGGTGATTTTGACGATATGAACGAACTTATTGCTCAAATACCACCAACTTTAAGTCCCTCTGTTCATACTTTAAACTTTACTGTTCCTTTGAATGCAATACCAGGTCAGAGTAGAATGAGAATTGTAATGCAGAATAATGATTATCAGCCGAATAATCAGGCAAATGCTTGTGATAATAATACTGCATGGTTTGGGGAAACAGAAGATTATACCTTAATTGTTTCTGGTTCTGTCGCTACTCCAGTCAATTATTTATGGTCGGATGGACAAACAACACAAACAGCTACTAACTTATCTGCTGGTACATATACAGTAACTATTACAGATGCAAATGGATGTTCTGCAACGGACACTGCTATAGTAGGAGGGTCTTCTAATATATGTTATAGCAAGTGGAAATCAAACTATTTGTAATGGAGGTATTCCGTCTTCTTTTTCATCATTAGGTAGCGGAATTGGTAGCTATAATTGGTCTCCATCATCTTATTTTAATGATCCGAATGTACAAAATCCAGTGTTCTCCACAGGAATAAGTTCTACTACTTCATTTGTAGTAACTTTTACTGATACATCTGGATGTACAGCAACGGACAATATAACTATTACAGTTAACCCTATTCCAACAGCAACGCTTTCTGTTAGCCCAAGTCCTGCTTGTGTTGGGGAAGATATTCTTCTTACAGCATCTTCTTCTATTCTAGTAAATAGGTACCGATTTCAATATGATAATGGAGGAGGATGGATTAATATGACGAATCCTGGAATGGTAACTATTAACCCACAAACCTATAATAATATATCTGCTACTACTCAGTTTAGAGTGAGAGTGAGAGAAGATAATAGCTGCAATACAGGACCATGGTCTCCAGTAATTTCGGTACCTATTTCTATTGTTGCCACACAACCAATAAATCATAATTAAAAATAAATATTAATCAATTAAATGTTAAGGTCATGAAAACAAAAAACAAATTATTAAATCGAATATTCTTAGGGATATTCCTGCTTGCAACCAATGTGTTGCTGGCTCAAACTAACACATCCCCTACACAAACGGTATGTGCGGGTTCTATGGCAGAACCCTACTTAATTAATCCTCCAACTGCAGGTTCTTCTTATCAGTGGATACTAAGTGGTGGGGGTACTCTCAATTTGGGAGCTACTACAGATAATATTACGGTAGATTGGGGTTTTACTCCAGGTACTTATACTATTTCTGTAACTGAAACAGATGCAAGTGGATGTATTGGGCTTCCTGTTATTGTAGATGTTACTGTTGATCCTTTACCAACGGCTACTACTGCTGCAAGTCAGACGGCATGTTTAGGTTCATCTGTTCCGGATTTAACTGCAATTGGAGCCAATGTAACATGGTATTCGGATGCAGCACTTACAACACAAGTTGGTACAGGAAATAATTTTGCTACGGGGCAAAATACTGTAGGTTTATATACTTACTATGTAACTGAATCTTTAAATGGATGTGAAGGTCCTTCAATTTCTGTAACTTTAGAGATTTATGCTGTACCAACTGCACCAACAGCATCTAGCCAAACAGCATGTTTTACTTCTTCTGTTCCGGATTTAACGGCTGCAGGAAGTAATATTACTTGGTATTCGGATGTTGCACTTACTCTTGTGGTAGGAAATGGAAATAACTTTGCAACAGGACAAACTGCTGCAGGAATTTACACCTATTATTCTACTACTACAGATGGTAATGGATGCGAGAGTTCTGCAACAACTGTAACTTTAGAGATTTACGCATTACCATCTTCTCCTTCTGTTTCTAATCAAACGTCATGTTTCGGAAGTGTAATTCCTGATTTGACTGCTACCGGAACTAATATTACTTGGTATTCGGATGCTGCACTTACAGCACAAGTAGGAACAGGAAACAACCTTGTTACAGGACAATCTGCTGTGGGAGTATATACTTATTATGCTACCACAACAGATGCGAATGGATGTGAGAGTATCGGTTCGGCTGCTACTTTAGAAATATATGCTTTACCAACATCACCAACTGCTAATAATGAGGTAGCTTGTGAAGGAGGTATTATCCCTGATTTAGTTTCTACAGGAAGTAATCCTACTTGGTATTCTGATGCTGCTCTTACAACAGTGGTAGGTAATGGTACCAACTTTGCAACAGGACAAATTACTGCTGGTATTTACACTTACTATGTAACCGAAACTAATACTAATGGATGTGAAAGTGCATCTACAACAGTAACTCTTACTATTAATTCGTTTACTACAATGCCAATTGCATCTAATGTAAATGCTTGTTTTGCTACTGCAGTTCCAGATTTAACTGCTACAGGTGTTGGTACTTCTTTTACTTGGTATGATGATGCTGCGCTTACAAATGTTGTAGGAAATAACTCTCCATTTGCAACAGGACAAACTGCTGTGGGTACTTATACTTATTATGTTACTGAAAGCCAGAATGGATGCCAGAGCCCTGCAACAACAGTAATATTAGAAATTTATCCTTTACCAACAACAGGACTAATTAACCACTGGTAATATAAAACTTGAAGAAACTAAAATACATATTATTTTTCCTCTTGTTGCAGACTTCCTTGTCGGCACAGAATGTTATTCGCCTTTGTGAAGGGGATACTGCACAAAATTTTGCTGTTCCTCTTTCAGTAGGTTCTAATTACAATTGGACTATCGGAACGCAAAGTATAGCAACTATTACTTCTGGAAACGGAACAGAACACATCTTAATTGACCTTAACACTTCAGGTGTGTTCTGGCTTCATGTTTTGGAAACAGATGTTAATTTGTGCACAGGAGAAGATAGTATTTTAGTAGAGGTATATCCGAAACCAAATCCGTTTGTTTATGCTGTAGGTAACGCTACATTATGTGAAGGAGATTTCATGACCTTAATCTCTGACTCTATGTATGGTTCCTTAATGTGGAATAACGGGCTTAATACGGATACGATACAAGTATTTACTAGCGGAAACTATTTTGTAGTAGTGGCCGATACCAATGGTTGTACTAATGCTTCTAATAATGTAGATGTATATTTTAATCCGAAACCAAATGCAGACTTTTGGATAGATGGTGTATGTTTTGAGAGTGAAAGTAATTTGATAGATGCTTCTACTATTTCTGCAGGGAATATAGTAAGTTGGATTTGGGATTTGGGAGATGGAAGTTATGATACAGGACCAACCGTTTCTCATTTGTATGCAGATGCAAATTTGTTTAATATAACCTTGAAAGTAAAATCGGATGTGGGATGTGAAGATTCGGTAAGTAAACCATTACAGATTTATCATGTACCTACTGCAGAGTTTGAATATAATCCGTATTCGGCTTCTACTCTACATCCGGAAATAACCTTTGTCAATACTACTACAGATGCTCTTCCTACTTTATGGGATTTTGGAGATGGAACAGATACCACTATTGAAAATCCGATACATGTATTTTCGGATCCAGGGAGTTATGAGGTGATGTTGTATGTGTCGGATACTAATAATTGTACCGATTCAGTTTCTCATAATATTACGGTTTATTACGATTTTATATTATATGTTCCGAATACTTTTACCCCTGATGGAGATGGGAAGAATGAAGTATTTACTCCTAAGGGATTCCGAATGGCAAAATACCAGAATTATACTTTTGTAATATACGATAGATGGGGAGAGGAAGTATTTAAAACTAATGAAGTAGGAGAGGGTTGGAATGGAGAAAATGCCATTGCGGGTAAGTATGCTTGGGCTATTATGATAACGGATGAAATGGGTGCATTGCAAACAAAAATGGGAGAAGTATTGCTAATAAAGTAGTTTTTTAGAGAATGTTTATCTGTTGAGTTATTTTTTATATCTAAAATGTTTGTAAATAGGGTAGTCGAAAAGGCAATCCTCTAAGTTTTGTCCGCAACAAATATTATGAACCATAAGAGGTATTCCGTTTTCATTTTTAAGGTGGGTTACAATTCCAATATGGTCTGTTGTTCCACCTAGTTTCCAATATACAATATCGCCTGCTTTATAGTAGGAAGCAGTATTTGTTACTTCTAATACTTCACCATATTTGGTAAAAAATAGTGAGAGGTTCGGAACTCTTCTGTGGTCAATATTATGGTCCGCTCTGTTAATATTGGGGTATCTACCAGAATTTTGTTTAATGTCTTCATGAAGTTCTTTCTGCAGATCAATTCCCATTTTTCTATATGCTCTAATTATTACATCTGTACAAACTCCAGTATTTTCCGGAACATCTCCCATAGGGTAATCTATACCTACATAATCGGGAGTATAAGTTACATTTGTTTTTGTGATTTCTATAGCTGCCAAACTCAAACTATCGGCAAAGGTTTGCGGAATGAAAATAACTTCTTCAACTATGTTTGTGATGATTTTTACTTCTTGCCCTTCAGTGCTACAATTTGTTAAAATAAAAAGAATAAGTAAAATGTTGAACAAGCATTTCATAAGATAAAATATTGATTACCTTATTTTAACGAGAGGATTAAGAAGTTTATTGTTTAAAAAATACAAACTAATCTACCTCAAATCAATCACTTC
>Ga0206679_10001368_pt1 | contig 20106 bp, 20 predicted proteins | sample M110012015metaG_FD_155464 | JGI IMG/M metagenome (GOLD analysis project Ga0206679, IMG submission 155464) | Ammonia-oxidizing marine archaeal communities from Monterey Bay, California, United States - M1 100m 12015 | ecosystem: Environmental > Aquatic > Marine > Intertidal zone | place: USA... | reverse complement strand
ATTTGTAGTAAAAGTTTCGCTTTTTTCAATCGGAATAGTGGTGTTCCCAGTGATTATTTTACTGAATGTTCCACCCAGAGTTTCAATGCCCAAAGCCAGAGGAATGACATCGAGCAGCAAAAAATCGCGACGACCGCCCGCCAGTAAATGTCCCTGAATTCCAGCACCGATTGCCACAACTTTGTAGGGATCAATCGCCACGTGCGGTGGGCGTCCAAAAAATGATTCTATCTGTTTACGCACAGACGGTATAACAGTTGAACCTCCAACCAGTACGACCTCGTCAATTTTTTTCACTGAAAGTTTTGCTTCACGCAAAACATGACGACAACTTTCAAGCGTCTGCTCTATCATCGGTGCAATCAAAGACTCAAATTCTTCTAATTTAAAAACACCAGAAAATGACATACTCTTTTTTGAAAAGTCCAGTGAGTAATCAGTTTCAGGTGAAAGACTAAGTTTTTTTTTGATCAACTCGGCGGTTTTTTTTAATATTTGTTTGGACTCCGGATCATCAAACTCTGCCTCCGGATGTTCCTGATGAATCCGGTCTTTCAATGTTTCCACTACCGCCTGATCAAAATCATCTCCGCCAAGTTGGGTGTTTCCGTGTGTGGCCACAACTTTAAAAATCTTTCCAGAGAGCTTGAGAATTGAAATATCAAAAGTACCTCCTCCTAAATCATAAACGGCAACATGTCCGTCTTTTTGTAAGTCTCGCTTTTCATCAAGTCCATAAGCAATTGCAGCGGCCGTTGGTTCATTGATGATACGTGCCACTTCCAGACCGGCAATTCTGCAGGCATCACGTGTTGCCTGCCTTTGTGCATCATCAAAATATGCAGGAACAGTGATTACAGCTTTTTCAACAGATTCACCCAGGGCTTCTTCGGCACGTTGTTTTACTTTTTTCAGAATTTCCGCAGATAATTCCTGCGGCGTAAATTCTTTGTAAGGTTTGCTTTCACCAATCCTGACTTTGACCAACTGCCTTTGGGCTTCAAATATTTGGTACGGTAGATCTTGAATCGTTTCGCTCAACTCATCCAAACTCCGTCCCATCAAACGTTTGATTGAATAAACCGTATTTTCAGGATTTGTTATTCTACGTTCCATTGCTTCCTGCCCTACTAACCAACCGGAACCAGTCCATGACAGCGCAGATGGAGTTACTGAACAATCACCATCAGTGCCAATCACTTCTGGACCTTCATCAAAAACAGTTGCGGACAAACTGTTTGTTGTGCCTAAATCAATGCCGATTATTCGCTTCATTTATTGTTCATTTGTGGTTTGTTTTTAGCCGATAAGTACGCTAAGAAACACTAATAATCTTGATTCACAGGACACCGTTGAACACAGATCTGCAGGGTAAATAATCATTTTAATCAGTAAAATATAAATACAAAACTTGGCGATTCTTAGTGCACTTAGTGGCTAATCAGTTGCCGGAATACGGTCTAACAAGCGACGCAAATAGCGTTCTGCGTTCAAGTGGGTCTGTAATTGTTGGAGAATATCGGAGTCCTCCGGTAAGTCTTTAAAGTTTTTAAACAATGGGGCATAGTAAGATTCAATTTCTTTGTGTCTAGTTCGTAAATCTTCGTTAATTTTATTAAGGGCAGGCGAATCACTTGATTCAAGCAGTTCATCAAGTGATTCCTGCAAAAAAAACATTTCCTGCAAAAACCCATCTGGTAGTGTACGTTCGTTCAGATTTTTTCCTTTCGCAAACAAAAATAATAAATATCCTGCCCGGGAAGTAGGTTCGCGCAAAGTGCTGTAGGCAGTGTTCAGCATCACTGAAGCCTTTTCGCTCAAACTCTTTTCTTCCTCTGGCGCTGCCTCAAAAAAGTCAGGATGCAGTTCTAGTGACAAACTCCGGTAGCGCTCTTCCAGTTCCTCAGAATTAATTTCAAAGTCTATGGGAATTCCCATTACTTCAAATAAATCAATTTCACTTTCAAAAGGCTGGAGTTCGTTGCAGGAAAAGCAAAAAAGGCGCGAAATAAGCGGAGATTCGCATTTTTGACAGGCAGGTTGCTCAAAAGTCATAGCTCGTTTTTAGAAATTAATCGCTATAACTCAGTCTTCTCTTCTACTTTTGTAATCAGAAATTGCAGCTTTAATTGCATCTTCTGCTAAAACAGAACAATGGATTTTTACTGGAGGTAATGAAAGCTCTTCTACAATTTCAGTGTTCTGAATAGACATTGCCTGATCAATGCTTTTACCCTTGACCCATTCTGTTGCTAGACTGGAACTTGCGATGGCTGATCCACAACCAAAAGTCTTGAATTTAGCATCCACAATTTCATTAGTTTCCGGATTCACCTGAATTTGCAGTTTCATCACATCACCACATTCTGGAGCACCAACCAATCCTGTACCGACGTTAGCATCACTTTTATCCAAACTACCGACGTTCCTGGGTTCATTGTAATGATCAATAACTTTTTCACTATAAGCCATGTTCCTCCTTATTTCCAAATATAGTATGAATTTTCAGTTCAATGCGATGACCATTTCACAGTTGACAAATCAACACCCTCCTGCACCATTTCATAAAGCGGTGACATTTCACGGAGGCGTTTAACTGCAGAAATCATTTGCTCCGCAGCATAATCAACCTCTTCAACAGTAGTAAAACGTCCCATGCCGAAACGAATGGACGAATGCGCCAGATCGTCTCCAACTCCCAATGCCCGTAAAACGTAAGACGGTTCCAAACTTGCTGAAGTACAGGCTGATCCGGAAGAAACCGCAAGTTCACTCACGCCCATCATCAGGCTCTCACCTTCCACATAACCGAAACTCAAGTTGAGATTATTCGGCAGACGTTCAGTCGGATGACCATTGAGAAATATATAATCCAATTCAGAGGTTAAACGTTCGAAAAGCCTTTGGCGCAATCCTGTCAATCGTTCTGCTTCTGAAGACATTTCATCCATTGATAGTTCAAGAGCTTTGGCGAATCCTACAATTCCTGTTACATTCAGAGTTCCGGAACGCATACCTCGTTCATGTCCTCCACCAAACATAATTGGTGACAAACGGACACGTGGTTTTTTACGCCGGACGTACAATGCGCCAATACCTTTTGGACCATAAAGCTTATGTGCAGTCATTGAAAGAAGGTCTATCTTCATCTCCTCTACATCAATCGGAATTTTACCCACACCCTGCGTTGCATCTGTATGAAAAAGCACTCCCTTTTCACGAGTGATTTCACCAATGTCTTTGAGAGGGTTCAATGTACCTATTTCGTTGTTGCCTGCCATTAGAGAAACCAATATTGTATCGTCACGAATAGAATCTGCCAATTGATTCAGATCGATGCAGCCATTTTTATCCAAATCGAGAAAGGTTATTTCGTAACCCTGTTGCTCCAATGCATGGCAGGGATCAATAACTGCCTTGTGTTCAATTGGACTTGTTATGATATGTTTGCCCTTTTTTTGATAAAAGTTTGCTACTCCCAAGATAGCGAGATTGTCTGATTCAGTGGCTCCACTGGTAAAAACAATTTCCTTACCGCCTGCACCTATTGCCTTGCCAATAGATTCTCGGGCATCCTCGACAACCTTCTCAACTTGCCAACCAAATGAATGATTACGACTGGCGGCATTCCCAAATGTTTCCGTGAAAAACGGCATCATCGTCTCAACCACTTTTGGATCAACCGGAGTGGTGGCATTGTAATCAAGATAAATGGGCAGTTTCATAAGAAGATTCCTCTAAAGTTAAGTTAATTGGTTTTGCGTCTCCAATTATCGCGGCTAATGTTGTTTCCTCGACAAATTGTTGAATTTTATGATGTAAAGCAAGCAGGGGTCGTCGTGTAGGACAGCACTGATGTACTTTGCAATTATCTTCATCATGGACACATTCTACTAAATGGAAGGGACTATCAGTGACCATGATAATCTCTGCCAAGTTGATTTCATCTGTAGGCTTAGCCAGAACATATCCCCCGTATTTTCCACGAATTGACTCAATCAATCCGGAAGACACTAGTTGTTTAAGTATATTGGCCACCATAGGATAGGGCAATTTGTAATGCGACGCCACTTCCTGCGCACTAACAGGAACTTCTTCTTCGCCCAAATGAGTCAGCAAAATAATTGCGTAATCAGTCTTTTTTGATAATTTCAGCATCGCCCTCCTTTTTGTTAGTTTTCTTAAAATAGCACTAATTTAGTGCTATATCAAGCAAATTATAAAAATAATTGATTTTTTCCTTATAAAAATTCAGCCAAGAAGAAATTAATATAATTGAATGGGTTAAAAACCTGTTGAAGGAATTGAAACTGTCCGATGAAGCAACGGTTCTGAAACACCAACTTCCCAGATGCGGAAATCTAAACGAACACTTTTGGCGTGTGCAACCGGTAAAATACGAACCGGCATGGTTGTTTTGAGCAAGCCGCCGGCTGGAATTAAAAAATATTTGGCAGGAAGTTTTTCCTGAATTCGAGTTTGCCAAAATTGTAAGGACACTCGAATGAGGCGGGACACTGGAGCAGGATTGACGATCTCATAAAGTAAGTCTGACTTATTGCTGTCTTTATCTCCTTCAGCTACATTTTTCGAATATTTTACTGAAAGACTTTTTAGTTTTGGAATAATCTCGCTGGGCTCATAATTTTTCCAGTATAAACGCTGTATTGCTCCCAGCCAAACTTCTGAGCGTTCATGTTTCTCCAGTTGACGCCATCTTGTTAACAAAAGCGGTATATCTGAGGCGTCACCAAGCATACCGATCAACATCGCAATTTGCCAGGAATGATTATCAGATTCCGGAGTCTTAATTGAGTTTCTTAGAACAGGCAGACCCCATTCCGGATATGTTATAAATGCCTGCATTGCTTGAAATCGTTTTTCTGGAGCAGTTTCAACCAACATCGGTAACCAGCGATGCTCAAAGCCATACTTAACCTGTTCTTCAAAAAAAGCATGAGCCGGCGGTATTCTTAAGAATCCAGCGGGAAATAACATAATCATGTAGAACTGGATTATCAGAAGTAATTTTATATACTTTTTCAAATTCCGTCCTTCCATTGTTTGTATCCGTACTCGATGGCATGAGCCATCTGATTTTTGTGAATTTTCCTGCCAAAGCGTTCCGCTTGAAGCTGAAATGCTTCCGGAGTAAAATTCATCCAGATTCGTTCCATTTCCTCCACTGCCCCGCAAAGTGAGTCCACTTTTTGATCATTAAAAAACAATCCTGTTTGCTCAGTTACCGTTTCCAAAGCACCTCCGGAAGCAAAAGCAATCACTGGAGTATTGCATGCCTGTGCTTCCAGCGGGGTAATGCCAAAATCGTCTTCGCCCGGAAACAAGAAGGCACGCGCCTGCTGGTATAATTCTACTAGTTTTTCACTCGAAAGATCACCAAGAAATTCAATGTTTTCTCCAGCAATTGACCTGCAATATTCTTCGTCTTGACCGCTACCCACTATTTTAAGCGGTAACTTTAGTCGGTTAAAAGCTTCCACTGCCAAATCCACCCTTTTATTTGGTGCAAAAGCTCCTACCATTAGATAGTAATTTTTTTTTGTGTCTCCTGGTCTAAACCGGGAAAGATCAACTGGTGGGTAAATAACTTGTGACTCACGGCTGTAATAATCAAGAATTTTTCGGCGAATGTTGTTGCTGATGCAAAGAAAAGTATCTACACGTTTCGCCGAATTTCGATCCCAACGTTGCAAATACGGGCGCATTAATTCTGCACCAATTCTGACAGGCCAAGAAGTTCGAGGCTGACGAAAATAAGTTTCAAACTGATCCCATACATAACGCATTGGAGTGTAAATGTAAGAAATATGATAGACTGAGTCATCGTGTTTCACTCCTTTTGCAACACAATGGCTGGAACTGATTATAAGATCATATCCGCTGAAATCAAACTGCTCTATCGCCAGTGGGAAAAGAGGAAGATAATGTCGGTATTTTTTTAAACCAAAGGGCATATTTTGAATGAAAGATGTACGGATGCGCATGGACTCAATCGTCCGTGAAAGCTTGCCCTTATCATGAATTAAAGTAAAAAGATCTGCTTCAGGAAACAATTCACATAGTACCTCCAAACATTTTTCACCACCACGCATTCCAATCAGCCAATCGTGTACCAGCGCCACTTTACGCCCCTCCAGTAGCGATACTGTCATTTTTTTTCTTTGATCAGTTTTGGAAGCATACCCATGTGTTTCAATTCCGAATAGTGATTTATATCAACGGATGGATGGTCCTGCTCATGCTCCCAGGTAGAAGAGTAAGGAATGTGTACTGCGTGCCCTCCAATTTGTACAATTGGTACAATGTCAGAGCGCATTGAATTCCCAATCATCATGAAACGCGATACATCAATTTTGTGTTGAGTTAATATTTTTTTATACGTCTCTGCGGTTTTATCACTGACAATTTCCACAGCAGCAAAATAGTCAGCCAATCCGGAGCGTGCAATTTTTATTTCCTGATCAATCAAATCGCCCTTGGTGATAAGCAGCAAGTGAAAACTTTTGGATAATTCTTCAACTACTTCATGAACATGCGGCAGCAATTCAATGGGGGCAGCTAACATTTCGCGTCCAAAATCCAAAACCTGCTGTATCTCTTTACCGCTTACACTACCACCTGTCAGTTCAATCGATGTCTCAATCATAGAAAGAATAAAACCTTTGATTCCATAACCGAAGTGCTTGAGATTCTTTAACTGAGTTGAAGATAAAGTTTGATCTACTACTTCAGGGCCATGGGACGAAAGCATTTCACGAAACTTTTGTTGAGTCATAGTAAAGATAGACTCATTATGCCAGAGGGTATCATCGGCATCAAAGGCAATTACATCAAACATCGTTTAGTTTGTTGTAATCAGAGAGCGGGTAAAAGCAGAAGAGATAAACAGTTGGCAGGAAGCCAATTCAGAAGTAACCGTAAAAATCAGGAAGGGAAAACATAGCTTCAGCTGTTTTTGAAGACAGCTCCGGGTGAGAAAAACAATCTCACCCAAGAGGCTTCAAAAAGATTGGCACTGGCGCTCCTCAACTAACATTTCTGTCAAGGAATCACGCATTACGTTGATCATTATAACGTCCTTGCGTGTCTTTGCCGATGCCTCCAATAGATCCAATCCCAGACCAATTGAAATGTCCTGCTGAGTTAAGTCTTCCAACTGCAAAACAATATGTTTTAGCGAAGAATTCATCTTCCTCCTTACGGCTTCAAATTAACCGGAATCATTGGCTGGATTTCAAAAAAACCCGTGCCTAAACAACTATCTCCCGGTATACCGCTTATTCGATGCAGTTACTATGCCTCCGATATTTGTTTTAAAAGACGTGCCATTTCAATTGCGCAATCCGTTGCATCACGACCCTGGTTACCAGCTTTAGCACCGGAACGCTCTATGGCCTGTTCAATGGTATCCGTCGTCAGGAGACCAAAACTAACCGGTACTCCGGTTTCCAATGAGGCTGAAGCAATTCCACTGGACGCATTTGCACAAACGTAATCATAATGCGATGTTTCACCACGAATTACAGCGCCCAAACAAACAACAGCATCATTTTTTCCATTCATGGCTATTCTTTTTGCTGCTAAAGGAAGTTCAAATGCTCCTGGGACACGTATCACGGTAACATTATCTTTATTTCCACCGTGACGCACAAAAGAGTCCAGGGCACCTTCCAGCAAATGTTCACAGATAAATTCATTAAATCTTGCCACCACAAATGCTATTTTCAGATTAGTGGCCTGTAAGTCACCTTCAATTTGAACCATGTTTCTCCTTAAATTATAAATTTAACCTTAATCAGTCTTATGTAAAATCTCTAGATTTCGCAAAATCACGGAGCATCTTGAAATGGAAAATACCTGTGTCATGACTATCGCTCCAGTAAATACGAAGAGCATAGTTACCCACGTACTCACTTCTCAGGGAGTGTATATCTTTGGGGATACTTTCGGTGTCCAAAGTCTTCTTACCGCTGAGTTCGTCAATACAACTTGCACAGGGACATGCGTCCCGCAAATCAAAAAAACTGATATGGCTTTCTTCACCGTCTTGCCAGAGGATATATACTTCATCTCCTAAAAGAATTTTTTCCGGTTTGGCTTTTTTCTTTACTTTAAGCATAATAAACAGAACGTTTCAACTAAGTTACTCTTTTTACAAGGTGGTAGAGTTAGAAAAATAGAATTGCATGTTAATTTACAGTAATTGAAAAAACAACTCAAGCATTCCTTAGGCATAACAATGTATGCTACCGTGAGGAACATTGTAATTTTTACATAACAATTAGAGTAAAACCATGGCTGAAACCAAAGAAACAGGAGAAAAAGCTGTAAAATTCGGAAAAACACAGGATGTATCACTAAAGACTATTGAAAAGGCTCCAAAGGATACGCAGCAAAAATATCATGCTATCTCATCAAAAGGAGAATCCCTGAAAATAGTGGAAGCCGATGTTCTCAGCAGCAGTACCAAAGATGATATAAAAACACAATTGCCTAAAGCAATTGTGGTAAAGAAAAATCTTAAAAAAGACGTAGAAATTCTGTATGCCAGCTTCAAAAAATTTAAGGAAACTCACAGTAATGCTGAAGAAATAAAAGAATTCAAGATGGCATGCGACAAAGTGATCCTGGCCGCACAAAAATCTCATACTGAAATAAAAGAAAAAGTCTACACAATTTACGATAAAAAGAAATAAATCCCTTCCTTTCTATTTTGATACCCCAAATCCATGAATTCCGGAAAACTTATCACTTTTGAGGGACTTGATGGCTGCGGAAAGAGTACCCAGTTAGAAAAAGTACATGACTGGCTGACCAGTCGTGGTTATACTGTCCTCAAAACCAGAGAGCCCGGCGGCACAAAAATTGGCCGGCAAATCCGTAGTATTCTTCTCAATCCGGAACATAAAGAACTACAGCCTGAAAGTGAATTGCTGCTCTATTTGTCAGATCGTATCCAGCACCTTCAAGAAACAATAATTCCGGCAAAAAAAGCTGGAAAGATTGTCCTGTGTGACCGCTTTCATGATTCAACAGTAGCCTATCAGGGCTATGGCAGAGGCTTGAATTTGAGTAGCATTGAGTCTATTGTAGAGCATTGCATAAATCCTTATGTTCCGGATTTGACTATTTTCCTGAATATTTCTCCTGAGACAGTTGCTGTACGTTTGGAGCAGCGTCAAAAACAAACAAAAAAGAATCGACTTGACCTTGAATCATTGAACTTTTTCAAACGTACTGCACAAGGATTTAAAGCTTTATCTGCAGGTGAACCTGAACGCTATGTTTGCCTCGACGGTGAACAGAAAATTGAAGTTGTCCATCATGAAATCGTTGCTGTATTACAGAAACGATTCCATTTCCAGGATCTCAGTTAGGAATTTGGGTTGCTAATTCCGTTTAGGAACCTAAGGTAAGGGAAAGTTGTTTAAAGGAACAAACGTCCCAGTGTTGTAACTCTATCCATTTTAAATAACTCCTAATAAAATTACATGGAATTCTCAGGTTCGATAGTTATGACGCTTGTTTTTGTGTCACTGTTATTTGCTGTTTCTAGTGGTATCCTTGCATCAAAAAAAAATAGAGACTTTATTGGCTGGTTCTTTACAGGACTATTATTTGGTCCCTTTGCTTTATTTGTAGTATTACTTCCTTTACTCCCGGAAAAAACCAAAGATAATTCTAAGCTCTGGACATCTTGGAAATTCTGGACAGTTTGGATTTCTTTATTTGGATTGATTGCTCTGTTGGCTTTTGGGTTTACTACCGACCCCAAAAATGTGCCTTCTCCTCTGGTTGGGCGACCTGCTCCGGATTTTGAGTTGACGGCTTTGAAAGGCGAGGAAACAATCCATTTAAGTGAACTTAGAGGTACGCCTGTGCTACTGAATTTTTGGGCTTCATGGTGTCAAGAATGTAAGGTGGAAGCCCATATTCTGGAAGAATTTCACAAAAAATATGGTTCGGAGACAAAACAAATTCGAGTAATAGGTATTGCCATTCAGGATACTCTGCAAAACGCACAAGCATTTGCACGCCGTTTTGGTAAAAGCTATTATCTGGGCTTGGATGATGATGCCGGTAATATTGCCTTGGATTACGGAATTTATGGAGTGCCGGAATCTTTTTTCATCGATCCGGATGGTATGATTTTCTTTAAACAAATTGGGGGAGTGACTCCAGAATTACTTGTAAATAAATTTGAGCCATTTCTGTGAAAGAGGCTGCACATCATGTTTTCAGGGTATAACTCTTAACCGCACACCATAGGGAGCTTCAGAACGTAAGGATTTAGGCAAGTCGCCAAAACGTGCTAGACTCAGTCCATTCAGCACGGCAAGCTGAAATTTTACTGATTTTCCCGACTGGGTCAGTTTTTGTTCCACCACTTTACCGAAACGGTCTATACTTAACTCTATTTTTAGTTCCAAACTAGGATCAAATCGTTGATGCGGTCGAAAATGTGAGGAAAATTCCTGCCGTAATTCTTCGTGAAAAGATGACCTGCCCAATTCGAGACGAAGTTTTTTTATGAGTTTTTTTGCCATTTTTGATGTGATACGATGTCTTTTCATGAGTTTCTTTGCCATTTTTGAAAGACTAACGTCTCCTTCTACTGAATTGTTATCTTGAAGAAGCGAAACTTCTTTCACCTGATTTGTATTTGATTCAGCCAGATGATGCACTGTAGAGTGGTCAAAGCGGAACTCAACTTTTAACTCTTCATCAGGAAACGTCTCTGGAAGAGGAGGCAGTGGGACCAAGAGGGTTGCTTCTTTTGCTGCTTCACGCATGATGTCTGAAATTTCACCCATGCTATTGACCTGATAACTGCTCACAATCCCACTTTTTTCAACGGTAGCCTGGACGAAAACCTCTCCGCCTTCAGGTTTGGAACCTGATAAATAATCTTGCGGTGGGTGATTGCGCCAATGGTAATATACTAATTGGCTCCAACGTTCAATGTAACTTTGATAATTCCAATCGTAATTGCTGAGCCGGTAATCCTGATAAAAACGAATTGTCAATTCCGGACGAAACAATTTGCTGAGTTTTTCTGTAACCGGCGTCTCTGGTTTTGGCAAACTCTCTATTAATTGGAGGTCTGATTCAGGAAAATCAACACTGTCCAGCAATTCAAATTTGAGAATAAATTGAGGTGAGAGCATGGCTTCAGTTTCAGTAGGGCTTGCCTCTTTGAGATAATCTTCGTCTCCAGCAAAACTATGACCGGAAAAAAATACCCACTGTCCTTCATTAAAATTAGCCAGCCAGCTATGCAGTGATGTTCCGGGAAGGATCAGAGTGTCGTAATCAAAATCTGTAGAGGCATTGTTCCAGGTTCCCATCGTGACCCTGAATTCCGGAGCAGTTTTATTTTCAGTAGCATTTTCCGGAGGAATCATTGCGAGTTCAATTTCCAAATAAGCTTTACCATTACTTGTAGTAAGTAGAGTACGAATACGACCGATCCACTTTGTTAAGACCCTGCCATTTAGTTGCTCAGCCAAAAATTGTTGACGTTTTTGACGCAGTAAAAATTTTTGAACAGCATTGGTTGAGGCTTGGTATTTGGAAGCATATTCTGCTAAACCATCCATGAATTGTTGCTGAATTTCCGGAATCATTGCTCCAAGTATTTCCGGAGATGGATTAATGTTTTTGACAGTATTTTTAGGTTGCTCACTCCAAACTGTAGTCGCAAAAACAACACTGCATATCAGCAAACATATTCCAAAAAATTCTCTATGATTCAGCATTGTCTCTTTTTTTCGATCTAATGTAATCCGGATCCTTCATTAACTATCAAACAACATAACAGTGTCTGAAAACACAACTTCAATCTTGAGTTCATACTCACTGTTTTTCTCCATTTTTGTTAAACTGGACAAGAAAGATGTCTTTCCCACCACTGTATTTTGCTCCATCCATTCGACCTTCTGTAAAACCTGTAACGTATATTTGTCCTTCCGTTCCAATAGCTAAACCTAAGGGGCGTTCGTTTTCCGGTGTACCAAATTGCCGAAGCCAGAGCAATTCGCCTCCCGAATCCAGCATTGCTAAAAAAGCATCCTCCTTTCCGAAATGAGATTGCTTTTCCATACTACTTTCAGTATAGCCACCCACGAGCAAGTTCCCTTCTGGAGTCCACAAAGTAACCGTACATTGTTCAGATTTCGTGCCTTTGAAAATATATGTCCATAATTTTGTACCTTCGGAATTATATTTTGCAACAAATGCATCATAATTTTCTTGCATATCTGTACCATTACTTTCAGTTTGAGTAGTGTACCCAACCAACGCAACTGCTTCATCAGATAGAATTGCCAGTGAAGTCCCCGAGTCATCAAGCTTTGTCCCGAATGTTTTGCTCCAGCGTTTAGGCCCCATCTGATACATTTTCAGCAGAAAAACATCTATACCTCCTGTTGATTTTTTCCCGTCAAGAGACCGCATCATACTTCCGGTAAGATACAGACCAGTTCCTGAATCAGCGGCAATTGCCTGAAGACTGATCCCTGGATTTAATTCAGTCGCCCACATTTTTTCGCCGGTTTTGCGGATCTTCATTAAATTGAAAGGAGATGCGGCAGAAACATAAATATGTCCTTCCGAATCCAATGCCATTCCATTTCCTGATACTGTTCCAGAAATTCCGATTACTTTTGAAGATAATTTTTTGCCATTTACATCATAAGTCAACTTAATAACAGCAGAATTGTTTTTTCCCTGCGAAAGACCACTCAAACTAAGTTGACCTGTTTTTTTCATTCGCAAAACTGCAGCCTTAACTGAGCGTCCAAAACCAGGTTGATGAATCCAATTCAAGAAACCACTTGGGGCATATTTTGCCAGAAATAAATCTGATTCTTCTCCACTTTCACTTACACTGGTGTTTCCTGTAAGATAGACATTACCATCCTTATCAACAGTAATTGCAAAACCTGTATCGTCACCTTGCGTCCCAATTTGTTGGCTCCATGTCGTGCGAAATCCAAGTTTAGTTGTAAAATTTTTTTTCAACAAAGCACCATTTATAGCTTTTATTTCAGAACTCAAACGTATTTGATGAAACTCTTGTGCAGCATAAACTCCTTTGGGAGACAGCACGATTCTTTTATTACCGTCCTCTAATTCCGGCAGATTCATACGCACACAATTTCTGAAATTATAGGAGCTAATTTGTATGGTACCTGAACATTGCGTATCTTCAGTGTTGACAGTAAGCGTCAGAGGATCAATTGGAACACTAAATTTTAAAACAATTTTTTCATTTCGTTTAACAGTGATTGCATTGTCTCTCGGTTCTATCGAAACAAGTTTTGGAGTTATAAGTGAAGTGTTTTTTGGTTTTTTCACAACAACATTTGCTGTTCCGCCGCACCCTCCCAATAATACATTCATTAGAAAGCTTACAAATACAACTGAACAAGTAATTTTGGTTGTTAAATTCAATTTATTAATTTTATTCTTCATCTGTGAAAACCATGACATTTATCTGGTTCCTACTATGCGATTTTACAGCAAGCATGTCAATGTCTGAGGCACTTGAATTAATTGTAGAATTACAAAGATACAGAATTAAATGAGAAAATATGTTAGAAATAAAAGCTACACAGAATGACACTTTATCAAAAATCCGCGTGTTTATTTCTCATACATTTCGCTGGAGGCGATGGCTGTTACTTTGGCTAATGTTCTCTGCGTCCAGCATACAAGCTCAGCTTATAACACAGAGTTCAGGACATGAGCTTGCTGATGAAAAAACTGTTTTTTTGTCACTCTGGAAACAGGCTGACGAGCGTCAACTTGCTCATCATCCTTATTGGCTGAAACTTTTACACTTTTATTCATTTGGGGAATCAGTCGGTCAATGGAGTTTTAAAAGTGATATAGTCAGTAGCGGCTTTTTTCTTTCACAAGAAGGAAAAATCGATCCGACAGCCGAACTTAAAGCAACATTAAAAGCATTGCTTTCACCACTCAGTGGGGACCCCAATCTACATGCACGGTGTAAGTTTATTGCCCGCTACAACTGGCTCCGCAGTAATCTTGATTTTCCGGAATTACCAAAACTGTCCTGCCCTCTATTTGAACGTTGGTCGAATCTAGAAGAAGCAACTGGAATCAGCATAGTATTTGTCTCATCTTATTTAAAAAATCCGGCTTCAACATTTGGACATATACTCCTCAAATTCAATTCGCAAAACCGTTATTTTGGACATTCTCTCCTCAGGCCCACATTGAATTTTGGGGCAATGATTAATCCTGATGACAACCCTTTAATCTATGCTTTACGAGGGCTATTTGGGGGGTACGACGGAAGATTTACTGATGAACGATTTTATAATTTTAATCATGTTTATGGAGAAAATGAATTGCGTGATTTGTGGGAGTACCCACTATATTTTACAGTTGAACAGCAGCATCGCGTGGCCTATCATGCATGGGAATTGCTACAAAACGTAAACTTTACCTATTATTTTTTCCTCGATAATTGTGCATATCGAATGGCAGAATTATTGGAAATGGCGTGGAACGACACAACTCGAATCAATACTTCCGGAGCAATTTGGGCTATTCCGGTCGATGTAGTGTTTAAACTAAAAAATATCAAAAAAGAATCAGGAGAACAATCTCTACTAGGGGATCCAAAGCTAATTCAGTCAAGACAAAGAAAATTGCAGAATCGCACAGCTCAATTAAGTGAAATGGAGCAAAAACAGTTGACGAAATTGATTGAATCTGAAAATTATTTGGATTCAGAAGAATTTCGCAGCTTTCCGGAACAGTCACGAGCAAGAATTATTGATACTTTGCTGGACTACAGGCAGTATGTGAAAAGTGACAAACCCACACCGAATCAGCAAAAAGAGCGTTCTGTACTGCTCCGTGTCCGTAGTGAACTGCCAATTCTGGAAAACAACGTTTCAGCAGAAATTCCTGAAGCCCCCACTGACGGTACACCACCTATGCGTTTTCGATTTGGTGCAGTTTCCAACTCGCTATTGGGACCTGCACTGGAAGTTGGTACCTGGGCAAATTATCATGATTTACTTGGAGATGAATCAGGACACCGGCAAAATACAGAAGTTGTAACGCTGGATTTGCATCTGCAGTTACGCAAAAACTCCTTTGAAGTAACACAATTCCAATTATTTAATATTCAAAAATTTGCCCTCAACCCAACAGGGATATCCGGAGATTATGAATGGTCATGGCGTGCGCGTGGAGGTTGGGAACGTGAACATCTTGGTTGCTTACCCTGCAGAAAATTTAACATAGCTGGAGGTTTTGGCAGGTCAGTTTCAATTGGTGGTAAAGACTTGGAGTACCTTTTTTTAGATCTCTTTGGAGAAACAAAAAATCATTCATGGCCGGCAACAACTTGGGGTTATGCACCACACTTTGGTATGTTGTGGAGTGTATTGGATATTTGGAAAATAAGGTTCGACGGAGGTTGGTTTAAAAGTATTTACGGTCCAAAAATAGAATATTTCCACATTCGATTTGATCAACGTCTGACCATTGCTCAAGACTGGGATATCCGGATGGAAATAGAACAGCTTGGAAGTCTGGAAGGAACATTAGCTTTACATTACTTCTGGTGAGCTATAAAAGCAAATATTGAATTTTGACATTTTAAGGGCACACCAATAATGAATAAAATACGAGAGTGTTTCTTTACTTTTTACAAGTTCATAATAAATGAACGGATGCCGCTCATTCATCTCTCTGCACTTCTCATTCATGCCGTAACAACACCGGCTGTTTAAGATTTAATTCTCCTTTTGAAACATTGTATATGAGGCCGCTTCCATGCAAAGTGTGTCCTTCCCGTAATACTCTCACCGGTTTTGGGATAGTAAGAATCTCTTGTTTTGCATTATAGATTGCAGTTTCTGTGTGAACTTCAGAGCCGTCATTCCGCAAAAGCACTACATTCCCAGTAAGTGTTACCCTGTTATCGTCCCACTCTACTAAGCCCTGCTCAGCAGTAATAAAAAAATCAACCTCCTGAGTAGGAAGGTTGGTTGATAGAGGTAAATTTGGTGTAGGTTTGACAGAAGAATTGTCTGAAACAAATACCCAGATCGTTACCTCCTCAATACGCATACGACTGGATTTCTCCGAAATAACGGCCCTTTTGCCTTTGAGCTTCCAACTTTTCCGCTCCAATTGGTAATCATTTACTGTGATCTCCTCCAGGTCCAACACACCTCTTTCTTCAAAAGGAATATTTTCAGGTGGCTCGCTGAAGGAAAATAAATAATATGCTGCTCCGGCCAGTGCTCCCAACAAAAGAAGAATCGTGAGTTCTTTGCGATTTTCATGTAGAAAGGACGAATAGGTATGAAGTCCCTGATATTCCATGATAATTTGAAGAAATATTATTCAGAAACGGAATGCGAAAATTGGAACCTCCCACTTTAAAGGAGCAGGTTTTACTGCACGCGAATATAGCGGCATCATCTCAGATTCAATGAAAGCTGTATTTGGTTGTTGTGTACTAGATTGCGGAGAGGGTAGTTCAAGAAGATAGGATTTGTCAAAACTTAAGCCCCCTACAACCAGGTATATCCCCAGTCCGTAGCCAAGTACTCCACCAATTGTTGTAGAAGTAAGCAATGACTCTCTGATCTGAATTCCTGAAACTAAATGATAAGAAAATCCCATCGTGGCTCCCCATGCTGAGCCCCAAAGTGTGTTCCAAAAAACAGAGTACATTACCGGTTTTTTGGGGCCACCAAGTGGAATAACCTCTTCCTGTGCTGAAATCACAGGAAGATTTATGGACCATAGTAAAACAACTATAACAAATATTTTTTTCAGCCTTTGTCTCATGTGCCTGGTAAAAATAAATATTTACAGTATCCTAAAATCGGAATCGGAAAATAGGGATCCTGAAATTTTGAACAGATTTGATTTCATTTTGAGAAATAATTGAACTTTGAATCGGCCGTATAAGGTTGTCATTCCCCAGGAGTTGATCCAAATTTTCCGGCAAGGTTGATTCTGAGGGTATTATGATTGCGTTCTGCAGCATATAAAATCCAAATAATGCACCCAATGCTGTTCCGGCAATGAAACCGTTTTTAACCGTACTTTTCAAGGTGACGCTTGGATTAAGGGGATCCATGAACCAGACAACAACACCTAAACCTGCTCCGAAAACACCTCCGCCAAGGGTGTACCCCAACTCCTGCTTCATCATTAAAGGTCCTGTTTCCTGTGCCTGCAAAGAAGCAGTGATCATCAATAGAAAAAAGAAAGGTAAAATCCATTTTATTTTCCAGAGGGTAAGTTTTTTCATTATTGAAAAGCAGTCAGGATTTATATTTTGAGTAATGTCCGTTACAGGTCATTCCATCGAGTGCTTGGTCGGTTTTTTAACAACAAATGCAGGAATATGAATATTATAACCTACTAAATAAAAAAAGAGTTGAAGACGGTTTTTCTGGGTTTGAATGAGAATTGCATTTAGGCTACTGTGAAATTAGCTGAAAAGTTTAAGTCTATTTCAAATTTTAATCTTTTTCAAAATTATTAGTCTCTTTTTCATGTTCTTCTTTACCGCCATTCTAAGGTTTGTTTTAGTTTTAACAGTCCTTTTTTATGTAGTATCGCCTGTATTTGATTTAGCAGCACAGGAGATTGACGATGATCCCCTCATGTTAGATGGAGGCGATGAATTCGGTTTTGAGCAGTTCGGCGACAATGACTTCCAAAGCGGTGATTTTGGTTCCGGAGGGTTTCAAGATTTTGGAACCCAGCAGACACAAGACCCTCAAGATCCTTTCGACTCCCAGTTTGATTCAACTGATCAATATCTTGATGAAGGTGCGTTTTCTGATGAAAGTGAATCAACTTTGAAAGACGATCTGATTGGCCGTCGCGAATTATTATCACAAGAAGGAAAAGCTGTTCCCTCTAACTTAGGTTATGGTGCAGGAACCGGGTTGATGATTGGCACCTGGTTCGCGTTTATTCGAAAAGAAACCAACACTCGTCAGCAATTCCGTACTATAGGCTCCAGTACTGTTGTAGGAGCATTGATAGGGATTATGCTAGGTACACGTAGTGTATGGGATCCCGGCGCCCCTCGTCCAGAGGATGATGCTTCCCCCACGGGTTTTTCGCAACCTCCTGCTGGTTGGTTATTTGCCCAGAATAAAGAATCGTTAAAAATTGCCTTCCGCTGGAAGTTTTAGCAACACTTACGCCAAATCAAGGTAACACGTTTCAGTTTACGGGTATATAAAACAATATTTGAACTTGAAACCTGAAAACTTACTTCTTCACCTGCTGCGACTTATTTTGTGCAACTGACGCATATTTTCTCGAAAACGGTAATTTATAGTGTTCAGCAAAATTCCAATCCCCATACTGCCAAACCCTAACAACATAAATCCAGTTGCCAAAATTGCAGTTGGGACCTTGTTTACATATTCATCTTCCAGATAGTCCAGAATAACCCAGATTCCTGAGATTCCTCCAGCCAATATAAAAGCCAGTCCAATGCCCCCAAAAAAAGTAAACGGTTTGTAAGCTTTCGTAATTCTGGCAATTTCTGCAAGCACCCTAAAACCGTCATGGAAAGTTCGTAATTTTGAAACAGATCCCTCCGGACGCTCCCGGTATGGTAATGGAACTTCTTTAATCCGGAATCCATAATCCAGTATCCGAATTGTCATTTCTGTTTCCACTTCAAATCCGGAGGAAAGAATCGGAATGGATTGAACCAGTTCCCGACTAAATGCACGATAGCCGGACATAATATCGGAGAGGTTGCTATTAAAAATCCAGTTGACCAGTCTGCGTACCAAATTGTTGCCAAAAACATGGAGCGGCCGGAAAGACGTTGCGGTGTATTCTGCTAAACGCACAGCAACTGCCATATCTGCTTGTTCTTTCATCACCGGTTCCAGCAGTTTCCAGACATGCTCTGCAGAATATGTGTCATCACCGTCAACTATCACATAATAATCCGCATCCACTTTCCGGAACATACTTGCAACCACATGCCCTTTTCCGGGACGCGATTCCGGGATCACTTCTGCTCCACACTCTCGTGCGATTGCTGCGGTGCGGTCTGTACTGTTGTTATCAAAAATAATGATTTTTGCTTCAGGAATTGTATCCTGGAAATCATGGATCACTTTGCCAATAGTTATTTCTTCATTAAGGCAAGGAATCAGAATGACAATCTTTGCTTTATTGTTAATATCCATAAATTTCAGAAAAAAAGTAGTTGCTCAAAGTTTATATTTTTTTTTGATACTTCGCAACTCTTGTTCAATATCAGTGTCTTTAATATTTGAACTAACAGAAAATGCAGATTTTGAAGTTGCCTTAACTTGTTGTTTTTTCAAACGCCCCAATTCTTCTTCAATGTTGTCTAACGGATCTTTATCTGTAAACGATTTTGTCTGCGTTTTATGGTTTGAACTTTTTGTACTTGTTCTAGAATCTGCGTTATCTTCAAAGGACTCAGTCACTTCCTGAAAAATCTGCCGTGCCCAGTCCACAAATATTTCCAGCGGATCCCTAAAACTTAATCCGAATTGTCCCAGCATTTCTCCAGCGTCCCGTAGTAAATCTTCTAAAGTGTCATCCGGTTCCAAAGTAGCAGATTCATGAGAATTGCCACGAAACTCTGGTTTTTGTTTGTAACCTCTTCTACTTGAAGAAGAACTTGAGCTTGTTCTATTTTTCTGGTCATGTGGTTGTGAAGCTTTTGCGCCAGACTTTCCAAGTTGTTGGTCCAGAATATTACGTTTTTCCGGATCTGCAAGAACTTCATAGGCTTGAGAAAGACGTACGAAGATCTTTTGCTGACGTTTACGTTCTTCTTCGGACACTTGCTGAAATAAGTCCGGATGACATGATTTAGCTTTTCTGCGGAATGCTCTGCGAATCAGAGAAATATCTGCGTCCGGAGGCACTTCAAACAAGGAGTAGTAATTTTCCAATTTTCAACAAACAACTAATGATTTTGAGCTATGAATAGAATCCTTTATTTTGACTTGGAAACCAAGTATTCTGCCGATGAAGTTGGCGGATGGGGTAACATAGAAGACATGG